>Ga0209728_1002058_pt1 | contig 10797 bp, 15 predicted proteins | sample RifGroD1_FD_183997 | JGI IMG/M metagenome (GOLD analysis project Ga0209728, IMG submission 183997) | Groundwater microbial communities from Rifle, Colorado, USA - Groundwater D1 (SPAdes) (version 2) | ecosystem: Environmental > Aquatic > Deep subsurface > Groundwater | place: Rifle, Colorado... | reverse complement strand
TGTTTTTCAACGATAATATTTTAGTATTTTCATCTAAAATATTCATCTGTTTTAAATCATAAATTTCTTTCTTCAAAAGAGAGATAGTAGATTTATTTTCTTTTAATTCTTTGTTTTTTAATACTAATTCCTTCTGTAAATTATCAATCTGTTTATCTTTTTGACGTAATTCTTTTAAATATTCTTTATTATTACTACTATTACCATTGTTGTTATTGCTATTATTATTAACAATAATATCATTTAATTCTTCAGAATCTTTTACATTTTCAATTTTAGTCACATTTATAAATTTTTCAAGTAATTTCTTTTTCTTATCTACAGTTTTGTCTATATCATTTTTATAAGTTTCCGCAAATTTAAGTTTAGGATCTACTGAAATCATTTTAATATTCATTTTATTATTATCACCTCATCAATATATGGTATTATATAGTATTATATGTTTTATATAAAAATATTATACCATTGATAAATGATAAAATAAAGTGTAAATAATATGAGAAGGATTTGCTTATTGTGTTGCAAACATTATATTAGTAATCTATTTAAAACTAATTATTTTCTTATCTATAAAATAAGTCAATCCAACAGAAAATGCGTCTGATTCATTCTCATTTTCTTCAATAACTATTTCCTTAGTCTTTTTATTTTTCTTTTCAGTTTTACTAAATTCTATATTAGGATATTTCTTTTTAATTTCTTCTCTTATTTGCTTCTTTGTTGCATTTCCATTTAATATAAAACTTTTAACTTTTTTAGGTGGATAATAAATTTGCTCACAATCATAGAATAAGTAAGATATCAAACCATGTACTTTATATATAACTTGTGTAGCAGTATTAAATCTACTAAATCCTCTTTCAATTACAATTATTTCAGTGGGATATTTTTCTCTCAATTCTAAAATTTTATCTGCAATATATTTAAGTCTTTTCCCATGAGATTGTTTATCATTTGTTTTAATGGATGTAATATGTACTGGATTGCCTTGTTGAGAAAATACCACAATCCCACTATCATCCATAGACAGATCAAATGCCCAAATATAATTTAATATATAAAACACTCCTTTATTAATTTATTTTTTAAAATAAAAATAACTACCCTAAAAAATATAAGGTAGTTATTTCTAATCTAAAAAACACAAACCCAATAAAATCAATACTTTCCTAACTCCAAAATCATTATAAAATTACGTTTTTATATTATTGTAAAACCACTTGACAACATACAACTAATCATATATACTAACATTAATAAAAGCAGATTGAATCTACTTCCCGTAGGGAATTGAAACAAATTTAATTTAATTGTTAATCTAAACATTAACAAACATTTTAATCAATCTGCTTGAAATAAAAGATTCTGCTAAAATGCTTAGACATAAAATGCAGAGTCTTTTATTTTGTCTAAAAATTTCAGTCCCTTTTACAATTTAATAAGAAAGGACAAATATCATGTCTGATAAATCTAATAATATATCCAATCTAAATAACTTAAAACAATGTTTACACTATGGAAAATGTAGAAAGTATTATAAAAAACATAGAGAAAAGAAGTTAGAGAATATTTGAATAAAAACGAAATATGGTAATGATATTGCAAAATTAAAGTAGGGAGAAGTATGATATTATACTCATACTAAATCTCCCTACTTTAATATATTAAAACTATTCCTCAAAAATCTTAATAATAAATTCATTTTCATTATTCTCGCCAATAATTTGATACCATTTTGCAGTAGTGTCTGCTCTAACCTCGTCATCAATAATTATCTTACTAACTATTTTAATCATAATCTACTCTCCTATAATGGTTTAATAACAAGATAACCGATTTCACTGTAATCTCCATTTATAGTTGTTGATGTTGATAAATAAAAATATTTATTATCTATATGTTCTGTGCTTACTACTTCAAATAATTTAATATCATTAAGCCAAACTTCGATATTGCTTCCAATAGCACGTATATTAATTTTATGAAAAATTGTTCCTCCCACATTTATTTTTTGACCTACAATTGTTAGTGTATTATTAACAACTTTAACTAAATCAAATGAATCATTTGTATTATAATTAAAACGAATTAACCATCTGTCTGTAGTGTTTAATTGCGTTGCACTTCTAAAAGCAAATATTAAATTTGTTGCAGTAACTCTACGCATATACATTTCTGCCTCAAAATTTTTAGCTAAAAAATATGTTGGTAGAGCCATAGTAAATGTTCCAGTACCTCTTATCATATATATACCGTTTGGAGATGGTGATATATTACCAGTATTACTTACCGTATACATAGAATTTTTACCGGATGATGAAATGAAATCATCATACCAACCAACTCCTGGTTTTAAAACTGGTAGAGGTATTGGTCTAGATAATATAAGAGGTTGCATATTATTCCCCCTTTATATACTAATAACACGAATTGAGGCAGTAAATCCTTGCATTGCACCAAGAGCAGTATCGTTCGATATTACTAGCCTACTGCCTGAATCAAGCAAAAATCCCTCAATTATTACACATTTTGAACTATTTGCAGTAACACCCCAACGGGTTAATTCTGGATATCTTGTATCTCCACCAAAACCAATAGCTTTATTTTGCGCTATAACCGTAAGTGCAGTAACAGCCGAAGGGTTATGAATTTCAATTAAATATTTCGCATTCCCTTGTAAAGTTGCAGGTAATTCAACATCAACATTTACACCAGTATTTATCAAAGCATTTTCTAACCATAATGAGGTTAAGTCTTCTCCTACCTGAACATTACTACCAGTTAGTTGGGTAGGCAATGCTCCAACACCATTGCCTTGTAATTGTTTTAAAATACCTTTTTGACCAGCAATAAGAGTAGAAGATGCAGTTGGATCTGTTACAGCAGTATCATTTTTTGTACCAATAGTTACTATATCACCATCATCAGCTTTTATAAGCGTAACTCCAACACCTAGAAAATACTGTAATAAAATAAATTCAGTTTGTGCTACACCACCATTAACATATTCAATTTTTGCATATCTTTTAGTTAATTTAGTCCATCCCATAATATTTGTTATACCAGCAGAAACAGTCAATGTTGAAGTAGTAGTCCAGTTAATTCCATTATGAGATTCTTTAAGACTCAAAACCCCATTTTGGTCAGCATACACCCATATTCTAGTTTGACCTACTGGTATACTTTGATTTGGTCTGTCAATTGATGGTTGATCATATGTAGTATTTGCACCTAATATAGTTCCAACAGGAGGATTCTTACCTGTATTTCTTAATATATTAGGAGCATTTCCTAATTCAAGTTGTTCAAGTATGTCATTTAAAACAGCAGTTTGAGCATCTTGTTTTTCTGATGTTGCTGCGTTGGTGGGAAGTGCAGACGAAATTACTTCTGTTCTTAGAGATTTTGTTCCTCCATTTAATAAATCTGTTAAGAGAATATTATCTGGCAATATATATCACCTTCCTTTATATTAATAATTTATTAATTTAATTTAACATTATAACTTGTAATAATTTAAATAAATTAAATCCAAACTCTATCTATGTTATTTGTAACTGTGACTCCAAATAATAGATTAAAAAATCCACCTATTGACAAGTTATTAATTAGAGTGGTAGTGTTAATTTGATTATTTATATTAATACTTTGTTGTATGTCTGTTTGTTCGTTTTTGCCTAACCAAATATATTTCATATTTTTAAAATCACCTCTTTAATAAAAATGCGAATAAAAAGTAGAGAAAAGGCATAAACCAATTCCTATTCTGCTCTTATCTTATCTAAACTATGCTCTAATAAATATTGCAATTTATTTTATTAATATTTAATGTATAATTAACTAACATATTTAAAAATAAATCCCTTATAATGAGAAATTTTACCACGACAAACAGATGCTATAGAACTATAGTTTAATTTTAAACCAAATAAAATTTCACTTTTCCTATCTAATTCATTACAACTTTCAAATATTCCTAAAGATGTATTATCTTTGAATATTTCTACTTTTTTACGATTTATTTTTCCAGCATTAATACCATTTTTTATTTTTATTTCTATTGGATTATAATTACACCATCCTAATTTAGTTCCGTTGTGCATACCAATACTTTTTCTCCAATTTATAGCGTCTGGTCTTTTACAATCTCCACCATATCCCCATCTAGGTAATTCATCTAAAAATACTTTTCTCACAATCAATCACTTTCCTTCCAATCAATAGATTTTAATTTTGCATACACAAAGACTCCAAAGCTTTAAATAACTTTGGAGTCTTTGTGTATTTATAAGTTGATATATTATTTACATTTTTTACAAATACGTATCTAATTCCTAATCCTTCAAGGTATTTAACTTCTTTTTTGAATTGAGTTGAATATTCTTTGTCAAATTTTACTCTTGTTTTCATATATTTATTTCCTTTTTAAAATTTAATTATAAATTGAATTACAATATACGGATTCATGATATTATGTATTTGACTTCCACCTGTAGCACCAGATGTTTCAATTCTGTTTATTTCATCAGTGCTACTTAGAGGTGTGCCAAACGCTTCAGAACTCCATTGCACAGAATATGTGTCATCATAGCTATGAGTATGTGATGGTATTTCAGCCACAGTTAATGCATGATTCTCTTCTCCACCAATACTACCTAATGTACGATTAGTATAAGTAACTGTTAATGTATGATTTCCTGTTCCTTGTCCTGCAATATCAATTGCCGAACCTGCTACAGCATTTGTAAGATTAGTTGCAAGTTGAATTGTTGTTGCAGAGATTCTTATTACATAATATGTATTACTAGCAGTTAAACCAGTAGGAGCAGAACCAGTTGTACTTAAAACTACGGCAGTACCATTATATAAACTATCATTATCCGATACAGTTATTTCATTGGTTGAAACATTAACCGCAGTATTAGCAAACGTAGAAATAAACGTACTTTGTCCTGCACCAATTGGAAATCTACTACGTAAATCAGGTAAATGAAATGTTGTGCTACCATCACCTACACCATAAGTATCACCAATTACATTAAATAATGCAGAATATGTAGTCCTTGATATAGTTTGACCCTGACACAAATGATACCCACTAGGAGCAACGGAACCAGCAAACATTTGAACTGAACCTATCACTACACCATTTGATGCAGAAGCAGGAGCAAATAGTGTTTGAAATGCTGAATCAATTTGAATTGCCGTATCTGATCCTTTTTGCACAATAATTTTACCAACAAGCATTGCATTTGTTGCTACTACTTGTGGAATTTCAGGTGGTTGACATGCTTTTGCTTGATCTAAACTAGCATCAACATCATAAAGGAATATATGTATTCGTGCAGAATCTATATCTGGTCTACACATACAACGATATACCCATACTACAGCATATTTTCCATCTGTAAGAGTTGATAATGTGCCAGTTTTAGGATCATATTGAGTATTTGGAAATTGAGTTACAATGCTATTAGAAAATGTACTATTACCATTATTTACCCAAAGAAGCATTGTATCTACACTTGAATCTACTGTTGGAAAACTACTACTATATGATCCTTCCCATGCTTTACCTGTATTTATAATAATATTTCTAGTTTCTGATACTCCTATAGTAAGTCCAGATGCTCTTTCAAACCTCCTTGTTTCAATTAATCTTCTATGAATTTTATTTGATAATCCAAGTCCAGGCTCATCCCAGTCAATTACTGAAATACCATCACCTATACGAGCAATAGTATATACTGGAGTATTATTAGACCAATTAATATCTAATAAATTAAGAGTAATAGCATATTGCGGATAACCATCGTTATACTGAGCAATAAGATAGTTTGTAACCATATCAGTAGTTGCTAATGTTGTTTCTGGAATAGTATACTCTGTTATTAAACCAGTATAATTAGTTGTATTATATAATCTAAAAATACCTTCACTTATTGTAATTGTTCCTAAACCTGTATTATAAGTTATTGTTGGTTTTATAATAGTTCCAGAATTTATTTTTAATTTTGAACCAGATAAATTATTAGCATTATTATTTAAAGGCATATTATTATATTACACCCCCTCAGTTACAAGCAAATTCTTCAACCCAACATTATTAATAGCTTTTATTGCTTGAGTTGATACAAACCAAGGTTGCAATTCTAAATTGCCATTATTGGAGCTTATAGGTATTCCTTGACTTACTACAGCATCAGTATCAAAGGATAAATACATATCTGTATCTGAAATATTAACAATTAGTAGATATTTTCTGTTAGGATTGGCTGGGAGAATAGAGGTAGATGTGGTATCTACTTGAATTGTTGAATGTGTTAGAGTTAGATTTGGAAATGCTGCAATGACTACACGTTGAACACCTAGACCTTGAGGATCTTTTTCGTATGAGTTGTTTACTGTTCCACCGTCGGTTGAGATGCCTGTATTTTGAGTATTAATTATTGTTTTGTCTAATTCCCATGTTGTACCATTGAATAAATAATCTATCATTTTATTATCAGGTGTAAATAAATGAAAAATATCACCCATATCAGAAATACTTGGAAGATCATCTAATGAATCACTGTAATAATGTTGTAAATGTTTATAACGAGATGTACTTAAGATAGTCATATAAATTTATCACCTTCTTTATTGTTATTGTTGTATTTATGTTGTTTGTAATATATAAAAGCAAAAATAAAAAACTCTTTAAATATAAGGGTTTATGGGAACGGATATTGTTATAAAAGCGAAATTTTATGTTGATATTTGTAAAAAATAAGGGTAGGTGAGAGGTGTTTATTCTCTAAAACTACCCTTATTGGTAATTCCATTAATATTTTAGTATTCTGTCAAGAGTTTTATTCATATGATATAATTTTAAAATCAGATTTACCAATTTCACCTTCATATTTTATTTCAACAGATTCCTTTGATTTATCAATAATACCTAAAACAGTTAAACCATAATCTTTAAAGGATATTGCAAACATTTCATCTCTAATCCATATAACTTTGCAAATTTCTGATTTTAATTGTGGTTTAATTATTTCTTTTTCAATAATATTGATGATTACTTTATCATTTTCTTCAATAACTTCATCCTCATTGTTATTTTCTATTAACTTTATTTTTGACATCTAACCACCTTCTCATTTATTATTTTTACAATTTATATAATTATTTAGCATTTTGAAACATCTATCTGTAACACAATATCTTACAAAACAACATGGTAAATTATCTATTCCACATTTAAAAGATGCTTCTAAACTATTATTAATAGAAATACCATTTTTACATAGTATTATTTTATCTTTTTTCATATTTAACTGGCTGTAGCAGTTACTTGAGTAGTTACAGTATTCTTATTTGTAATAGATATACTAATAACTGAACTACCAGCTTGGATTCTAGTTAAAATTCCTGTATGAAGACCTGCTGTAATATTTGCAGCAGTACCAGAAGTAAATGATAAGTCACCGACAGGTGCAACAAATGCTGCATCACCATTAGTAGGTACAGCATATACTTTAAGAGTAAGAGTAGGACTACCTGCTGATAGAGTTACTGTATCATCTGCTACAGCAAGGAAACCAACATTATCATACCAATTATTAGCATCAATTATTTCTGTAATTGTAGCATAATATCCAGAACCAGTACAACCACCTGTACCAGCATAACTTAGAGCCATACCTTCTAATGGAGTTTGTGCTACACCAGATGCTGTCATTGAAATTGATTGACTACCAGAAATTTGGAATCTAGGAACTTCAACTTGAACTTTACCGATAATACTAGAACCAGCAGCACTAGATTCATCAGAACTTGCTAATTGTGTATCAATTACTAATCTAACAACTGAAGGTAAGAAATTAGAATTAACAGTAACATATCTTGCAGAAGAATCTAATGCAAAATATTGAACACATACAATATCATTTTCTGACCCACCAACTAAAGTAAATTCTTTTGTACTAAAAACAACTTTAGTTGTGACACCAGCAGCATTTGTAACATAACCATAAACATCAGAACCACTTACATCTGGTGTTAAAATAGGAGTGCCTACTACTGAACCTACTCCACCTGCCCCTAATGTAACATTTTCTTCTGTCCAGATATTTTTTCCAGTAAGAATTGAAGAACCTACGTTTTGCCCAATCATATTAAGTGAAAATTGTATTTCTGTTAATTTTGCATTAAATCTACCTGAATGGTAATATATGTATTGAAGAGCATTCCCTTGTCCACCAGATATTTCTTCACTTGCGGTTGTAATATCAATTGAGTCATCTAAAATTGTACGACTTCTAAATAAAACATCACCTGTAGAAATATTAAAAGCCGTAACCGAACCTACTCCAACTAAAAATTTTTTTGACATTATCTTTCCTCCTTAAATTATTATTTTATACTTCCTTTACCATTGATTTTATTTTTAAATTCATCAAAATCAATCTTGACATCAGCATATTTATCATTAACTGATAAATCACTCATCCAATGATTAATTTCTTCTTTAAAAGTAACCATTCCTGAACATTCTGCTTGTTTATATATTTCATAATGCAATTTATAATCATATCTTTGAAGTATTTTAGTAAATTTTCTGATAGTAAGATTATGTATTTTTGTTTCATCAGATTCATGAAGAGCAAGCATCACGCATATAATTTGATCCTCTAAAGAAGCCATTTTCTTTTTATTTTTATTCATAAAATCTTGTGCTTCTTTTAATGCTTTCTCCATTTTTGGGTCGATATAAGTATCATCATAATCAGGTATATTTTGGAGTAGTATTATATATTTAATGTTATCAAAATCTTGTTTGTCTATTGTTATTATTTTATTTATCCCATCACAATCAAAATTAAAAATTAAATTCAATTTACCTTTTTCATCTTTAATATATTCAATTTGATTATAATCTATATTCAAACATATTTTGAATATTTCAAGTAGCATCATTAAATAAACTTTTCCATTTTCATCTTTTTCAAAAGTATAAAATAAAAAATCTAAATATGACATTTTTATTATATTTATATCTGGTATTTTATTTTTTTCAAAAGTTAAGCAATTAACACTTATAAAGAAATTTAAATAATCTATAACTTTTACTGGATATATTAATAATTCTTTATATGGAACTGGTTTATCATAAGTAAAATATTCTTCTAATTCGTTATTTTTAATCATTTCTACACCGTCCTAGTAGATAAGAAAAAAGTATATCCTGAAAAATTATTATTATAAGATATAATATTAATAGATGAATTTTGTGTTAAATATAATAAACCGATACCACCACAATCAAATCCATTTAATGAATTTAAAATTTCTTGAACCATTACTAAATATCTAAGTTTATTATCTTCTAAATCTATTAAAGTATTATAAGTAATTGCTTCAAATCCTATATTTGTTCCAGTAATGTAAATATTATCTGGTTTGAATCTAGGAATAAAAAAACGAAGTTCTGAACGAACTTTATCTATAATATTGTTGTTAAAAGGATACTTATAGATTTTTTGCTGATTTAATGGATCATCACCTTTTCCTACCAATTTTATAATTTCCTCTATAGGAACATCTGGTAAAGAAGGTGATAAAGCATCAGGGGTATCATATGCAATGCAACGCATTAGATTTTTGTTTTCTATTAGTTTGTTACCGATATTTGATAAGATCGTTTCTGCATTAGATAAATTTATAATATTTGACAAATTATCACCATCTCACTTTAATTAAATTTAATTAAAATAAATTCTCAATATGTATTCTAAATCCATCACTTACAATACTACTATCTGAATTCATAACAAACAATTTCACATACCCAATTCCTAAACCTTTGACCACACAAATATTATTAATGTTATCCTGTGATATGATTTGTGCAAGCGAAGTAGGTGATATTCCATCATCAGAAGTTAAATAAAATTCGGATTGTTGAGTTATTATATTACCATTATTTTTAAATACACAATTATAATTAGAAGTATATCCTTTAATAATACTATTTGATCCACTAATTTCAATAGTAAAATTATCAACTACATCTTCAATAATCTCAACACTAATACTATCACTCACATTTATATCATCTGATTTTTGAACAGTAAATGTAACAGTACCTGTACTTAAAACAGTAACTTCACCTGTATTAGATATGGTAGCAATACTTTCATCTGAACTACTATAAATCAAAACAGGTGAATCTACAATCTCACCATTATCAGTTAATTGAGAATTAATTATAAGTGATTGAGATTGTGCAATTTGTAGATTATCATTATTAAGGATGGTAAGTGTATAAACATGTTCTTCCTGTTCAACTTCACTATATTTCATTTTAAAAATCAAAAGTCCTTGTTGACTTATATCATCTGGAACACTAGAAATCTGATAATTATATTTACCTATTCTATAAATATCATTAACATTAATTTGCTGAGTTATTGATGTATTTGATACAGTTAAAAATAATGAATTATCAACGGTTTCTATGTATTGATTATCTTCAGTGTTTAGTGAAAGTGATTTTGATATAGTACAAGGGATTTGATATGATGTGTTGTTTTTGTGTATATTAATTACATTGTTACATTTACTAATTATACCAACATCTGATACCTGAGAAGTAGTATCTGTTTCAGTACATATCCAATTTTCACTATCCCATAAAATTATATCTCCAACACTTATAGTCTCATCTGGATAGCATAATAATCTTTTTTTATTTGGATTTTTTATAATTGCACTTTCTTCAACAATACGAACATCTCTATCAACATT
>Ga0209728_1002057_pt1 | contig 10798 bp, 11 predicted proteins | sample RifGroD1_FD_183997 | JGI IMG/M metagenome (GOLD analysis project Ga0209728, IMG submission 183997) | Groundwater microbial communities from Rifle, Colorado, USA - Groundwater D1 (SPAdes) (version 2) | ecosystem: Environmental > Aquatic > Deep subsurface > Groundwater | place: Rifle, Colorado... | reverse complement strand
AGACAGAGAATGGAGTGCGAGCATTCTCCCCTGCACATTTCGACCTTATCATAATCGACGAAGCACATCGAAGCATATACCAAAAGTATCAGGCACTCTTTAGTTACTTTGATGGACTACTCCTTGGCTTGACCGCAACACCTCGTTCGGAGGTAGACCGCAATACCTACCAGATGTTTGAACTTGAAGACAAGAATCCAACCTTTGCCTTTGAACTCGAAGATGCAGTTGCCAAAGGTTATCTCGTACCCTATGAGGCTCTGAAGGTTTCAACGGGTTTCACACGAAAAGGCATCAAGTATTCAGAACTTACCCCCGAAGAGCAGGAAGAATACGAAGACAAATTCTCCGATCCAATTACTGGTGCTATGCCTGAAGAAATAAGCCCAGAAGCCTTAAATCGCTGGCTCTTCAACAAGCCTACTGTTGAAGGCTTTGTACGAAACCTGATGGAATATGGCATCAAGGTGCAAGGTGGAGACAAGCTCGGTAAAACCATCATTTTCGCCCTGAATGCTAAACACGCCCAGTTTATCGTCGATTGCTTCGATTCAGCGTTCCCTAAACATGCTGGCAAGTTCTGTGCAAGGATCGACTACACACTTGGGAAAGATGCCCAGCCGCTCATCGATAAGTTTTCTGACGTGAAACTGGAACCAACGATTGCTGTGTCAGTGGATATGCTCGACACAGGCATAGATGTACCTGAAGTTGTTAACTTGGTGTTTGCCAAACCAGTCTATTCCCAAGTTAAGTTCTGGCAGATGATTGGTAGGGGAACAAGGCTTTGTCCCAACCTGTTTGCACCTGATGAACACAAGAAATCATTCCTTATATTCGACTACTGTGGCAACCTTGATTTCTTCGCCAATAATCCTGAAGGCAAGATCATCCGTACACCAGAAGCATTGACTTCGAAAATCTTCAAATCTGCCTTAGCACTCTCGATCCGTTTGAGCAAACAAGATGTCGAGTCGGCTACGATAGGGAAGAAGCATCTTCAATTCTGTCGAGACTATGTGAATGGTCTCAACGAAACCAGCTTCATCATTCGTCCCTATCTGCGTCATGTAGAGAAGTATAAGAGAGACGATCCTTGGCAATACCTAAATGATGAAGCGGTTGCCGACCTGACTACCTTCCTTGCTCCACTACCTTCTGAATACGACTTTGGTGAAGAAGATGCTCGCAGGTGGGATTTGTTACTACTGAGAACTGAACTGGCACTGCTGGATGGAAATAAGGAATATGACAGCAACATCCTTGCTATTCAGAGGACTGCCGAGGATTTGAGACGACGCTCCTCGATTCCGCAGGTTAAGAAGGTGATGTCATTACTTGATGCCATACTAACCGATGAATACTGGGAATCAATGACCATAGCGGGTCTTGATGAGATTCGAGAGTCGATGAGAGAACTTGTCCAATATATTGATCCATCTGCCAAGAAGCTGGTTTATACGACTTTTGCCGATTCTGTCGATGGTATAGAAAAGGTAGAAAATCCACCGAAAACTGGACTTGATTTAACCCAGTATCGCAAGCGAATGGATAAACTGCTTCAAGACAATAAAGATCACATAACCATCAACAAGATCAGACGCCTCATCCCACTAACCGAAATGGATTTGACTGAGCTTGATCGCCTCCTCTTCGCTGGAAAGGAAGAAGAACGAGAGGTATTCATCAGGCTTTATGGCGACAAGGCGAAATCTCAATTAGAGGTTGAAAATCCGCCAATCTCGCTCCTTATCAGGTCTCTCTTGGGCTTAGAGCGAGAAGACGTTGAAAAGAAACTTGCCGAATACATCAACCGCTCTGGGTTCAACACTAAACAGATTGCCTTTATTGATACTTTGATAGACTACTTTGTAAGGGATGGCTTTGTTCCTGTTGGAGCATTGTATGAGCCACCATTCGACCAGTTCCATTTCGAAGGTCCAGAAGGTCTGTTTGGAGATACTGCTGAAAAGGTGTTCGATTTCGTGGAGATGACGAACAGGTTGGCAATGACTTCTATGTATGATTCGAGTAGGTCGAATGCTGGGTAGTAAACTTACACTGACTTGAACATACACAAGAATTCCATGTGGACTGGATTGTATAGGAGAAATGATGTTTTCTGAAAAACAGCGAATTGACTACCTCCTCAATGTCTACTTTGGAGATTATCTTGCCCACCCCATTCTCTCAGCAGTCAATACTGCATATCTTGATTTTGCTCGCACACAGCATGGTTTTGGTAAAAAAACAAATAAAAATGAAATTCACAGCGAGAGGGTGAGTTACTTGGTTGAACGGATATCATATATCTGTAATAATAAATTTGATAATCAGAAAGATTTTGATGACTACCATAAAGAAACAACAGAAAAGTTAGTCAAAATAAGCCAGAAGGATTTTACTGTAGGACAGGGACAAAAGTGGATAAACATGTCCTTGAAATACTGTTTAATAATCGACCCAAGGAATTATTCAATAAATAGCAGATACTTTCATATACCCATTGATAACATAGTATTGGGAATTCTTAAGGGATTTCCTTCAGTTGGCAAATGGAGTCGCATTAGAAACTATGATCATTACCTGAAGTTTCAAAAATGGTTTAGAAAAGAATATGCCGATAAAGAACCAATAATGTCAGAACTTGAAATATGGAAAAGAGAGTAAATCAGATACGGAGGCTACCATGTCCATCCCCGACTACCAGACCTGCATGTTGCCTCTCCTCAAGTTTGCTTCCGATGGCAAGGCACACAAGGTTGCAGAGGCGGTAGATAGCCTCTCCAATCAGTTCCATCTTACCCCAGAAGAGCGGGAAACACTTCTTCCCTCTGGCACTCAATACATCATAGCGAATCGTGTTGCATGGGCAAAGACTTACCTGAAAAAAGCAGGACTACTTACCGATCCCAAACGGGCATTCTTCCAGATCACAGATCGCGGCAGAGACCTGCTCAAAGAAAACCCCAAGGAAATATCAAGCAAGTTTTTACAGCGTTATGATGAGTTTCACCAGTTCCAGCAAAAATCTAGTCCCAAGTCACCTCATGAAGAGACGATCCCCGACCATACCGCCTATTCCACCCCTGAAGAAGCCCTTGAATTTGGCTACCAGAAGCTAACCGAGACTCTTTCCGATGATTTATTAGAAAACATCATGATCTGTTCCCCAACCTTCTTCGAGCAACTCGTTGTTGAGCTATTGGTCAAAATGGGCTATGGCGGATCACTCAAGGAAGCGGCAAGTGTAGTCGGCAAATCAGGGGACGCTGGCATTGACGGCATCATCAAGGAAGACAAACTCGGGCTGGACGCCATCTACATACAAGCCAAACGCTGGGAAACGGTGGTTGGTAGACCCGAGATACAAAAATTTGTCGGTGCCTTGGACGGACAGAAAGCCCGCAAGGGCATCTTCATCACCACCAGTTCCTTCACAAAGGAAGCCATCGACTATGCCAAGAATACCACAGTCAAGGTAGTGCTGATTGACGGTGAACGGCTGGCGGAGCTGATGATTGAGAACAACCTTGGCGTAAGCACGACAATGACCTATGAGATTAAAAAGGTGGATTCTGATTATTTCACGGAGGATGTCTGAATTCTTGAATACTCGTGCCAAGGCGTTACTTACAGGGAGGGAATATGAAGCGATTTATTGGTTTAGCATTTTTCTTTTCAATTCTTATATTTCTTGCATGTGATGGCGAGGTAACAGTCAATCTATACGTTCAAGACCTGCTTGAATTGCGAAGCATCAATACTGGTTTCATCTATACAACCGCAAATGTTGTAATTTCGAATATCACCAAGGATTCCGAGAAGGATTTTTTTGCTTCGGTGATTGGCAATGTTTCAAATGGTCACATGGTCAAAGAAGAAAACTCCGATGCATACTCGTTTGACACTAAAATACCCTTGATCGGAAAGAACAATCCCGTGACAGCTATTGCCGAGAACGACCTTCTATTTATAAAGATGATTGAAACATCAGATGGCTTCGGGATCGCTTATCAATTCAATGAAATTGTACTGGACAAGATACACAGTTGGGTAAAATCAGAATACAATCAGGACTTTTCAGCCGAAGATATTGCTGTTAATATTATTATGAATAATGATTCAGTAGACGATTTCTCCTTTACAGCCAGCAGTGTCTATATAAATGGTGCGGCATACCCTTTTGAAAAAAATAATGTTCTCAAACGACGCGAGAATCTTACTATTCAGGTAAGTGAAGTATTGAATATGGCGGTAGGAACTGACTCTGATATGCTTCCATTCATTATGTTCAAATGAGAAGGAGAAATAATGATTGCAAATAGTCCAGCTATCCCCCACTACCTCTGGTATAAAAGCGACAAGCAAGCTGACGATCAGTATGTTGAGTGCAGTACCAAGAACCTGCCTACCATCATCATATACAAGCACAGCAGAGGTTTTGTCCGCATCTCATACGATACTCTATCAATGTTTGGCGACGACCTCAAGGAAACCGAGAAGCAACTTCCTACGGTAGATCAGGTCTTGAAGATGTATAAATCCTACTCCAAGACTTTTTCGCTCCCTGACGACCGGTTCCAAGCATCAGGCGGTGAAGACGCCTTTGGATTTGTTGTAAAGAAGGAGCATGCTGAATTTTTAGCAGAGGGTTTATTTCATTTCCTCCTGACCAAGAAAACATGAAGCGATTCAGCGTTCTTTTATTGGTCATTTTCCTCACAGGATGCTCATCCCTAAAGGATACGACTCCTTCACCAGATACGCTGAAGATAGGCTCGTTCAACATAGAGCAATTTGGAGAAACGAAGGCTTCAAGTCCTAACACGCTGACGGTTCTGTCTAAAATTGCTACCACCTTTGATGTACTGGCTATTCAAGAGGTTGGATCAAACAACTCATCCGCCTTGGAATCCACTAACATAGCCGTCATGGATGCCTATGTAGCAAGAATCAATGAACTGGCTGGATCAGACTCGTATGCTTATGTCACAAACAAGCAGTACGCCATCATCTATCGTAAGGCTACTGTTCAACTTGTATGCAATTCACTTTATTCAGGTACAGCCTCCTTCACCTACCAGCCGCTGACCGCGTACTTCCGATCCATCGTAGGCAACTTTGACTTTACCATGCTTGTCATCCATACTTCCCCTTTGGAAGCAGAGACAGAAATACCTGCCTTGAAGACTGCCATGGTAGAGGTTGCCAATAAATATAATGAACCTGATGTCATTTGCCTCGGTGATTTCAATGCCGATGGAGGATACTACACAGAAGGGGACGGAAACGATCTGGATGGTTTTTCTGGTTACATAACAGTGATACCAAATTTTACTGACACTACAGTCGCCCCTTTGTCGAACACCTATGATCGAATCCAGCTTACCAAGAGTCTTGCTTCCAATTATACGAATACATGGGGTGTGGTACGCTTTGCCGAAAACTATAATTTGAGTAAATGCGAAGGAACAGCTACAACAACAGGAACCGAATCTGCTTTATCAGACCATTTTCCAGTCTGGGCAGAATTTTATGTGGACAGGGATGAGGATTAAATACCATGCTTTTAGAAGAGCTATAATAAACCGTAGTAAATAACAATCTGAATAGGAGGATTTATGAACACTTTTCCTTTTATTCTCATTACCATACTTTTGGTAATACTTTCAGTATTCCTGACATACATCTTGACCATACGTAAATTTAAAAAGGATAATACCGATTCTTTGGTTAATAGCAAACTCCTTGAAGACAGGTCAAAGTCAATAGACCAGCTTTCACTTGAGGTCAAGGAATTATCAGGACAAAAGGCATTGGCAGAAGAACGGCAAATTCAGATCAGCAATCTGCAAAACGATCTACGCCTGAAAAGCGACGACTATATTCGAGTTCTCTCTGAAAACAAGGAAATTAAAAGCCAACTAGAAAACCAGAAGACTGTACTCGAACAAACCTATGAGAAGATGCAAAAAGACTTCCAAGTTCTTACTCAGACAATTATCGATGATAGTTCCAAGAAACTCAGCGAACGAAATACTGAAGATATGAAATTGATGCTGAATCCTCTTTCAGAACGTCTTGGCGAATTCAGGGTCAGGCTTGATGCTACCCATGATGAGCAGACAAAGCAAAGAACGACTTTGGAAACTCAAATAAAAACACTCTCGGAGCTTAACCAGCGAATTTCAGTCGATGCAGAGAATCTTACCAAGGCTCTCAAGGGAGACAGCAAGGCTCAAGGCACATGGGGAGAGATGCTTCTCCAAAAGGTACTTGAAGCATCTGGCTTGCGGGTCGGTGAAGAATATGATGTCCAAGTGAGCTTAAACTCGGATGACGGGAAGCGGTTACAGCCAGATGCGATAGTCCATCTTCCGGGAAAGCGTGATGTAATAGTCGATTCAAAGGTATCGCTTGTATCCTATGAGCAGTTCTGCTCTGCTGATACAGATGCACTTAAAGCAGAAAGTGCCAAGGCACTCGCTCTTTCGATTCGCACACATATCAAAGGATTATCAAGTAAAACTTATCACAAACTCAATGGCGTTGATAGCATAGACTATGTACTCATGTTTATACCAATGGAAGGGGCTTTCTCATTGGCAATGTCCGTTGACAGGGAGTTAGTGGAACATGCAATGTCCCAGAACATCATATTAGTTTCTCCGACTACCCTTTTGGCAACTTTGCGTACTATTGAATATAGTTGGCGATCTGAGAGGCAAAACCAGAATGTCCAGCAAATATTTAAACTTGCAGGTGATCTATATGATAAGTTCGCCGCATTTGCGAAAGACCTCTTTGATCTTGGTGGTCAAATCAATAAATCGCACGAAACCTATGAAAAGGCAGTGAACAAGCTATCATCAGGGAAAGGCAACCTGACTCGAAGAGCAGAACAACTACGAGAACTTGGAGCCAAAAATACCAAAGCATTGCCGAGTAGCTGGACAGGCGAAGAAGGCACAGATATTCCTCTTATTGAAGATGCAACGATAGAACCAGATGAATCTTCAGCCGACAAGGAGACATTATGAAGAAGATAGCAGTTTCGATTGCTTTCATTCTGTTTGTGACATCGGTCTTCGCACAACCAGCACCGTCGATACAAGACGAAAAGATTGCTGGATTCTCTGTTGATACAGAACAAATGACCTTCACTGTCTGGAATACTGGCTATACTGACAAGTCATCATTTGAACTTGAGGTTGTTTCCGTTGGCTCGGTGTATCAAATCAAGTTGGTTCGTATTCGCAGAGACTATGGAAAGATGATGCCACAGCGGATGGAGATCACCTTCACCCAAGAGGATCTGAAAGGCAGACTGGATTTACGAAATGACAATAGAATATTGAATACATTTTCTATTCTCAATTTCTGAAGTTGAGGTAGGAGAGATGTCGCTATAGAAATAAAATGATATAGACGACAGATGTGGAGGGACTACATGTTAGAAGAAAATGCATTAAACATTTATACAGATGGTTCATCTTATCAGCATCCAAGGTCTGGGGGAATGGGAATACTTTATATTTATGTTGATGATTTAGGGAATGAAACAAAAATTGAGTATCCTGTTTCAGGCTATAAAGGAGCAACTAATAATCAAATGGAATTAAATGCTTGTATTGTTGCGCTTAAAAATATACCCGAATTTGAAATAGGAACAAGATATAAAAAAATAGTAATATTTACTGATTCGCAATACGTTGTGAAAAATCATACTACAGCGTTATATAGTTGGCAAAAAATGAAATGGTTAAAATCAAGCGGTGCGCCAGTTCTAAATGCAGAACTGTGGAAGGAATTGAATAAGCAAATACTTAAATGCAAAAAGCATATTGAAATCAGAAAAGTAAAAGGACATTCAAAGGATGCCAATAACAAAACAGTAGATAAACTCGCTAAATTTTCCGCAAAAAACGCATTTAATAAGCCACTTTCAATTAAAATAATCAGGAGAAAAATTACAACTGAAAAAACAGTTGTCGGATGTGTAGGCATGAATGGGCAAAGGATCATAATTAGAATCATAGAAAGCGAATACTTAAAGGAACAACGCATTGATAGGTACCGATATGAAGTAATGTCAAAATCAAGTATATATTTTGGAATGGCTGATTTTTTATGCACAAAAGAACAATTAAAAGCAGGGCATATCTATTCTGTACGTTTTAATAAAAACAATAATAATCCGAGTGTTATTAAAGTATTTAAAGAAATCTTAAATATAATATAAGAATTATATTTTGGCTTTCCTAACCTGATTTGTTTTTCAAGTCATCCAGTTGATCCATAAACATCTCTTCAGGTGTAGCAAGGTCAAGGAAGCTCAATGGATTATCATTCACCTTGGTATAATCGTAATTATCGCTGTACTCATATTCCGCCTGAGCCATGTGCATCAAATCGTTTTGCGATCCCACGATACGTCTATTATTGGTTTTGAGAATGAAGATTTGTGAGCCTGCATTTTCAAACAGGGAAATGGGAAGTTTATCACCATGCTTCTTGAATAGAGCAAAGACTACATCTGTAGCAAGATGCTCAAAGTCTTTTCTGGTTCTAATACCATGATTATCCAGAATGATCGAATACAAGGTTTTGGATTCGGTGAATATGTAATGTTTTTTTCTTCCCGTCGAGAAAGCATTCACAAACCACTCCGCCATAAATGAGACTGCTCCTGTCGAAGTATCTTTATCACTGTTCTTGATTTTCAGAGATTCAAGCACCTTATGCGTTGCTCGCACTATCATCAGCAATACCCTCTATATTCTTCAATCTTTTGCTTCAGTCTGTTACTCAAATACTTTGACGCATAGCCCAGTTCAGCATGAATCATTTCAGCCTCTGCTAAATATGTGGCTATCTTTTCCCGAGTCCAATGAGTCGGCGGATTTTGCAAGTTGGTTATTCGGTCTGCCATCTTCACACAGGCTATCTCCCTACCCTGCTTCTTGATGCGGAAAAGTGAGTCTGCCATGCGGTCCTTCTTGTCCAACTCGCTATTCTTTGTTAGAGCAAGGACACCTTCCATGACCTTCTTTCCAAATTCTGCTTCCAGTTGATCTTGAATGGTATCAGTGTCCTCAAGCACATCATGGAGCAAGGCACACTGAATAGCCAGATCGCAGTCACCCAGATTTTCCTCAAACATTGCCCTCGCCACTTCAGCCGCTACATTCGCTATATGAACAACATAATTGTATTCCTTGGAGGGAACGACTTGGTTTCGGTGAGCATGACCCGCAAAGGCTATGGCTTTCTGGTATAGGTCTTGGTTCCACATATTTCATTACCTCTAAACAAGCATATAGCAACAATTCACTCTAGTCTCTTCCTGAGAATATACTCATCATTATCAAGCCAGCCAATCACTGGCTCACCTTTATATCTTTTCTGCCAAATGAACCAAGCATACACCATCATGCCAGTATTCATTTTGCCATCAGCCCGCAATTCTTCTCCAAGAAGAGGATATCGGGTAAATATCAAAACCTTCTTTAAGGGGAATTTGGTATCGGAGTAGATTAGGTCAAACCTTTCTTTCCCATGTAAATAAGACAGAGGCAAGAGGAAGGCGAACTTGGTCGTGCAGACACTCTTGGCTTGAAGGATAAATTCCTTTGCCAAAGAGAAGGGAGGGTTCGTTATTGCACAGGCGAACTTTCGCTTTTCTTTTAGGAAATCAACTTCCCTGTCATAAGAAACTATCTCTCCTTTAAGCCCCTGTTGCTTCAGCACATGTACTATGGCTCCATTGCCACATGCAGGTTCGAGTATGGCTGAACACTTACTAAAGTCTTCATTATCCAACAACAGTTGTGTCAGGCTGAAGGGTGTCTCATAGAGGTCTGATTTTCTTCTAAGCCCTGTTGCATTGTTGCATGAGAAGTTCTTGCCCTTGCGATTAGCTATTTTCATACTCTCCAACTTGTAGCTATTGAAATATGAGACAACAGGTTCAAAGCATGTTTGGCACTGTGCTTCCATACCACAATGCTGTGACAGGGAAATCATATACTCCAAATTGAAAATTTGAAAGAAACAAATGATTTACATTGGAGCTATCCTTGAAATCAAAACCTCTAAAACAGCCCCGACAACGCATTCACCCCCTGAACCGTATGATTCCATGTCCATGCTTGCTCTCTTGCCTCCACGCCTTGCTATGGTGCAATACAGGCACCTTGGAGACTCCGATCAGGGTGCCATTTGGGCTCTGGCAAGGGAATTGTTGACAGATTACCATTCGAGTCATCTCTTGCCACAAAGCACCTCAGTAATGGTGGCACAAATTCTTGACAGCCAGTACCCCTTCGGCAAAGATTACATCATCTTTCATGATAGGAGTAAATATGAAGCATCTTCAAAAAATGGCAATAGTAGCACTGTTGTTGCTCGCATCCTGCCAGACAGCAAAGGCACCAGCGGCGATTGTCAAATCAGAGGAGACGGTGAAGCTGTCGAACACCGTCGGAACATTTGTAAGGGCAGGAGACCATGCACCAGCGGTACTGTTGCTCCATGGATTCGCAAGCTCAAAGGATGAAGTCGGCGACCTGTACAAGACACTGGCAAACGCCCTTGCCGACAAAGGCATAAGCTCCTTCCGCATCGATTTCAGGGGCTGGGGAGAAAGCGGCTACCCGATGGATAAATCCACCACAGTGAACATGCTCGAAGATGCCAACGAGGCTCTGACCTATCTTCATAATCGCAAAGATGTCACCAAGGTAGCCGTACATGGATTCAGCCTCGGTTGCGGCACGGCGATAGAGCTTGCGGC
>Ga0209728_1002056_pt1 | contig 10800 bp, 18 predicted proteins | sample RifGroD1_FD_183997 | JGI IMG/M metagenome (GOLD analysis project Ga0209728, IMG submission 183997) | Groundwater microbial communities from Rifle, Colorado, USA - Groundwater D1 (SPAdes) (version 2) | ecosystem: Environmental > Aquatic > Deep subsurface > Groundwater | place: Rifle, Colorado... | reverse complement strand
ATATGTTGCGTATCTAAGAACAACTGATGACAACATAGCATCAGACAGAAAAGTTCATGGTAAATTTAAAAATTATCAAATTGAACTTTATACAGATAAAAAGGATCTAGTAGCAGAAAAAAAAGTAGAAGAAATATTAAATACCATAGACACTGAATATAAAGTCTCGACTACTTTTATAGAATCCGAGACTTTATTTCAAGTAGTCTATGAAATAAAAATAATAGAAAGAGGTTAAAAAGATGGATGGAGAAAAAATTGTATTAGGAAGTGGTACATTATATTGTGCTGAATTTGTAGATGTAATTCCTACAGATGTTTTATTGGAAGTAGAAGGAAATCGTCTAGGACATATTCAAGGTGGAGCAAGTATTGAATATAAACCAACTTTTTATGAAGCAAAAGACGATGCAGGTAAAGTAGTAAAAACAATAATTACAGATGAAGAAGCTATGTTGAAAAGTGGAATAATGACATGGTGTGGAGATACATTAGAAAGACTTTGCGCTACTGCAAGAGTTACTGAAGCTTTAGGAGTAAGAACTGTAAAAATCGGTGGCATTGCTAACGATAACGGTAAAAAATATGTCATCCATTTTGTACATGAAGATGCAACAGATGGTGACATAAGAGTTACTATAGTAGGACAAAATCAAGCTGGATTTACATTAGCATTTGCGAAAAACAAAGAAACAGTAATTGATGCTCAATTCAAAGCACAACCACAAGACTCAGAAGGAACTTTAATTTTATATAAAGAAGATATACCAGTATAAAAAATGGGGGACAGAAATGTCCCTTTCTATATTATCAATTTAAAAATTATATATTTTAAGGAGTGAAAATTATCATGTTTGACATGAATCAGATAAACAAGAGGTATTGGGATGTAAAGTTTACAAATGGAATGTTTTTAAGTGTAGAATGTCCAAAATTAAAAACACTTAGAAAAATAACAGATTTAACAAAAGATAAAGAAGATGTAGTTGGTGATCTAGCTATAGCCTTAGCAATGGCTTTAAGTAAAAACAAGCAAAATAAAACAATTGCAGCTGAATTTATAGAAGAAAATTTTGATTTGGATGATATAAATAGTTTGCTCACAAGTTATTTTGAATGGGTTAAAAACGTAAAAAACAGCCCAAACTAAAAATCCCTCATTGTCCTGATGACGATGATGAGGGACATTATAATTTAAATTATCTTGAAGAAAAGCTTGTATGCGATTATACAGGCTTTAATTTTATGCAAGTTATTGAGCTTGATGTGTTTGAGTATTGGGCAATTTTGAGAGATGCAGTAATTTATAAACATATGCAAACAAGCGAAGGCCAAGAATATTTAAATAAATGTTGGATACTTGAGCAAACAGCTCCAGATAGAAAAAGATTAAGAGAAAAATTTAGGAAGGAGGGATAATATTGGCTGGAAATATAAAAGGAATAGTTGTAGAGATTGGTGGAAATACAGGACCACTTGATAAAGCTTTACAGGGTGTAAATAAAACTAGTAGAGATCTTCAATCTGAATTAAGGCAAGTTGAAAAACTATTAAAATTAGACCCTACTAATACAGAACTCCTTGCTCAAAAACAAAAGCTACTTGCTCAATCTATTGACACCACAAGCGGAAAACTTAAAAATTTAAAAGATGCCGAAAAACAAGCACAACAACAATTTAAAGACGGAAAAATATCTGAAGAACAATATAGAGCATTGCAAAGAGAAGTGATAAAAACAGAGCAAGAGTTAAAAAAAATTGAAAGTCAAACAAAGAAAACTGGAGATGGATTTGACTATTTAGGTGAAAAGTCAGAAAAGTTTAACGGACATATGAAAAATGCAGGAGTAGCAGTTGGCGCAGTTGCACTCGCTTTAGGAACTGCATCAGCAAAAATGTCTATAGATTTTGCGGATAGTATAGCAAAGGTTTCTACAATTGCAGACGAAACAGAAGTTCCTTTAGATGATTTAAAACAACAAATACTTGAGCTATCAGACCAAACAGGAATATCTGCTACAGAAATAGCAAATAACGCATATGATGCTATATCTGCAGGACAATCAACAGGCGATGCGGTAAATTTTGTAACTAATTCAACTAAATTAGCTAAAGCTGGATTTTCTGAAGCAGGACAATCTTTAGATTTGCTAACAACTATATTAAATGCTTATGGTATGGAAAGTGAAAATGCAAGTAAAGTAAGCGATATATTAATACAGGTACAAAATAAAGGTAAGGTTACTGTTGGTGAATTATCAGAAGCAATGGGTAAGATAATTCCTACTGCAAATGCAAGTAATGTTTCTCTTGAACAATTAGGTGCAGGATATGCAATTATGACCTCAAAAGGTATTAAAGCAGCAGAGACAACAACTTACATGAATAGTATGCTTAATGAATTATCAAAAAGTGGAACTATATCGAGTGACATTTTAAAAAGTGCAACAGGCAAAAGCTTTCAGGATTTAATGAAAGACGGAAAGTCTTTATCTGATGTTTTAGCTATTCTTGAAGGTGAAGCAAAAAAGAACGGAAAAAGTCTTTCTGATATGTTTGGAAGTGCCGAGGCAGGAAAAGCAGCACTTACATTGCTCGGTGATAGTGCAGATGTTTTTAATAAATCTGTTCAAGATATGAACAATTCTGTTGGTTCAACAGATGCAGCATTTGAAAAATTACAAACACCAGGCGAAGAACTTAGAAAATCATTCAATGAAATAAAAAATACAGGTATTGAACTCGGGGATGCTTTAAGTCCTGTCGTTAGTATAATATCAGATTTAATAAGTTGGATTGTTGATAATAAAAGTGCAGTAGTTACTTCACTTGCTGCTATAAGTGGAGGATTATTAGCATTTAATGTAACGGCGATGATACAAGGTTTAGTAGGTGCTATTAAAGCCTTTCAACTAGCGAATCAAGGAGCGACAATTGCACAATGGGCAATGAATGTCGCACTGTCAGCTAATCCAATAGGAATTATAGTAATGTTAATCGCTGGACTAGTTGCAGCTATAGTTGTATTGTGGAAAACTAATGAAGATTTTAGAAACAATTTCACCAGTACATGGAATTCAATTCAAGAATCCCTAAGTGAAATTATGGATGAAATTAAGGCATTAGTAAGCATAGCATTAAAAAAAATTACTGAGTGGTGGTCTGAACACGGCGAAAGTATTATGAAGATATTAAAAATAGTAGGTGAGTTTATCGGTGGTACGATAGCTAACTTGTTCAAAGTAATATCTGGTTGGGTTAAGATGGTTAGCGGTATTCTTTCTGGTGATTGGGGCAAGGCTTGGGAAGGTGCTAAACAAATGGTTGGAGGGTTTGTCGACCAAGTGATATTAGTTTTTAATACGCTCATAAAAACTCTATATACAGTGGGCAAAAACATCGTAGAAGGTTTGTGGCAAGGTATGACAAATACAAAAGATTGGTTACTCAATAAAATAAAAGGCTTTGCCAAAAATATCACACAAGGGATAAAAGACTTCTTCGGAATAAAGTCACCTTCAACTGTAATGCGTGATGAAGTCGGTATGCAAATTGGTGAAGGTATTGCTGTAGGTATTGAAGAAAGTTCCGAAACAGTAATGAAATCAGCTGAACAACTTGCGAAAGATTCAGTTGAAGCTGCTAAAAAAGCATTTGACAATTCTCTTAGCTGGTTAGATGAAGAAAAATACTATAATCGACTATCATTACAACAAGAATTAGAAGGTTGGGAAAGAATTCAAGCTAGGTATGAATTAGGCACAGAAGAAAGAAAAAAAGCGGATAGAGAAATATATAGAGTTAAAAATGAAATGAATAGTAAACTTAAAGGTTTAGAAGATGATTATTATAAGAAAGTTAGTGAAGTTAATTCTAAACTTGTCGCAGATATAAAGAAGGTAAATGATGAATATGATAATGCATTAAAATCAAGAACAGATTCTTTATATAATTTCTCAGGTCTTTTTGATAAAGTAAATAATGAATCTGTCTCAGGTGATGAGCTAGTTCAAAATTTGCAAGATCAAGTTGCAGAGTTTGATAATTGGCAAGCAAATATAAACGAACTTGCTAAAAAAGGAATTGATGAAGGATTAATTCAAGAGCTTAAAGACATGGGCCCGAAAGCATCTGGTCAAATTGAAGCTTTAACAAGATTAAGTGATGGTAAATTAAATGTTTATGTTACATTATGGAAAACAAAACACTCGCAAGCTAAAGAGCAAGCTACTAAAGAATTAGAAGGTTTAAAGAAAGAAACAGATTTAAAAATAATTGAATTAACAAAAAGCTCATCTATTCAGTTAGATAAATACAAAATTGAATGGGATGCGAAAATATCAGAAATAACTCAAAATACAAAATCCCAATTTGATAACATGGTTAATGATAGTTTATCTTCGGGAATGGGCATTATTGCAAATCTTATTAATGGACTAGATATAATGAAAGAACCATTAAACAAAAAAATAAATGAAATCCAAAAAATGATTAGCACAATAACAAGTGGATTAGGTTCTTTAGGATCTAGTAGCACATCGTCAAATATTGCTATAAAAAGTGTTGTATCTAGTGTTGCCGCTACAAGTAATAATCCTCTTGCTAAAGCGGCATCTATTGTTATAAATAATAGTGGTACTCTTGTAGGTTCAAATGGAATGAAAGAGTTTGCAAACACTATAAGCAAGGAATTAAGTGGAAAATATGGATTGACTGTTGGAGGTGCATTTTAGTGGGAACTATCATTAAAATAACGCCTCCTTCTGGCATTCAAGAGACCATATCAACATATGAAACATGTGTTGTAAACACTTCAATTACAGATGGTGCTGGTTCGTTTGCTATAACTTTGATTTTTGAATATAACGAAGATATATCAAGATTCGTTGTAGGCACTGATGTTCAAATTGAACAAAATGGTCATGTATTCAGAGGTTGGGTAATAAAACCTCCAGTAATCAAAAATGGCGCATTAAAGAGAATAACTCTCGAGGGTGCTGACTATACTGCTAAGACACAAAAAATAGTTGTTACAGAGAGTTATACAGACGTTGGTATAAGTACAATAGTAACTGATTTGTTTACTAAATATGTGCCCTGGGAAACTGGTATGAACATAGGTATAAATAATAGACTTTTAACTATAAGATTCCCTGATGTTTATCTTTGGGATGTTATGGAACAAATATGCAATTTGAGTGGTTTTGATTGGTTTATTGATGATGAGCTTGTTTGTAACTTCTTTGAGGTAGCAAATACAGTTAATAACAATGTAATAGGTGCTAGTTCATATAAGCCAGGAACTGCAAATTTTTCATCTGATTCAAGCAAATTAGTAAATAAATTGTGGATTAAAGGTTCGAAAGCTTTGAGTTTGCCATTTACGCAAAACATAACTGTAATTAATGCCACTACTCCTATACCTTTGTTTTATAAACCAAGAGCTGGTGATACTGGTATAAATGTAGTAATTGGTGGAGTTAGTAAAACATTGGGTATACAAAATATACATGATCCTGGTACATATGATTTTTTAATTAATGTAAATGAAAAACTATTGATACCTGATTTGTGCGTGAGTGGAACTGGAACAATTACATATCGATATGAATACCCGATTAAAATACTTCTAGAAAACGAAGAAAGCAAATATCAGTATGGCGAATTTGAAGATATATTGAGTGTGGATATTGAGGATAGTGCTATTGCTATGGAAGTAGGGCAAAGATATATTGATAAATATTCCAAGCCAGTTTTAATCGGAAGTATTGATCCTAACGAAGGTATTTATAAGTGTGGTGAATTACTAAAAGTTGAAATTGAGAGTCTTAATATCAATGAATATTTAGTTATAAAATCAGCAAGTTATGAATCTATGGTAGGTGGAATTGTAAATATTAAACTTACACTAGAAAATACTCAACAAGATTTAACAAATATATTAAAAGATATGTCAAAACGATTAAGAAAAATTGAAACTGCGCTATTCGGAGATGATTCAGAGAGTGTTGTTGAACGATACAAAACTGCAATTGATACTATTAATTATCCTAAATTAGTTGATGATGGATATACACATAAATTACATGATTATTTAGTCTCAGGACCAAATATGATGGCAGGAGGTTTTTATATATGATAACAAGTGCTGCAAATGCATTAGTATTGAACAGTATAGTAGCTATTACTCTTGCTGAAATAGATTTTATTAGTTTAAGAAATGTTTCAGGAGAATATTTTAGAAAAACAGTTACGGACATTGTAGAAATAAATAGTACAAAAAGAGTATATACATTCTTCTTGTCAGAGGATGATGGTAATGGTGATATTGTCGAAATTGGATTACATGGCAATGGAGCTACTGTTGAATTAGAAAGTGGAGTATGTTATGCAACACAAGCTTTAGTAGTAAGTAAAAACGATACACAAAGTCTGACTGTATCGTGGACTGTGGAGGTAAAATAATGGCTTATAATAAAAAAGTATGGGTTGACGGAGAAAATAAATATGATATAAAAACACAGGCTGATGTTGTAGTAGAAAGCGATATTGAATTTGTTTATAAAGGTATCGGTGGAACTCCAGCATCGGCAGAGAATATGAATAATATTGAAAATGGTATTGAAGATTTAGAATTAAATAACTTTTATGGGGTGAGATATTAATGGCTAAAGTAGATAAAACAATACACATGATTGCAGATACTACTATAAAGGACTTATACACAGTGCCAGCAAGCACTAAAAGTAGAATAGCAAGTATAGTAGTCGGTAATGTAAATAGTGCAACAAAATATTTTACATTGTATCATTTACCATCAGGGCAAGCAGTTGCTGATACATATGTAATAGGTGGAAAATTAAAGAAATTAGAAGGAACATTGGGAGATTATGGTGCTGGAGAATATGTATATGAAGTTCCTTTCCCAATGGCAGTGGGCGATAAATTGACGATTGTATCTGAAACCGCAAACACTATGGTTGTTAAAGCAACTGTGATTGAGGAGGGGATATAATATGCCAGTAAGCAAATACCCTCAAGCGGGCGGAGGTACAGATTGGAGTAAATTAACAACATCGGTAATAGCCTCAAAGACAACTACTAATATCAGTATTGGTGCAGATGTTACTTTAGACTTATCCACATTAACTGGTGAGTACATTATTACGGAAATAAAATTAGTACCAGAAGGGGTTACTGGTGCTGAAAAATTAGCACCAGTAATGGAAATAGATGGAGTTTCCATACCTTTATATGCTAATTATGATGCTACATCTCCAAAATTTATGGCTAATAGTGGTAGGCTTGCTTTTCTACCCTCAACAGCCTCATCTTTTCTTACTGGATATCAATCTAATGCAATAATTGGTTGTAAAACAAGTTTTAAACTACAAATAAAAAATGAAAATTCAGTAGCAGCATCAAGTCAAACAATATATTGGTCTATAGTTTATCATCAAAAATAGGAGGTTAATATGTTTATACTAAAAGATATTTATATATACGAAAAAAATGAAAATATCGAAAATTTATTTGGAATGGCTGAATATAAAGAAGAAACCAAAGACGAAGCTGGGGAAGTAATAGAAACAATTAATTATAAGTTTAATTTAGAATTAGGCGAATATGAAGAAATTGTCGAGTAAATTTTATTTACATTTATTTCTATATTAATTATAATAACTAACAGAGGGAAATCATCACTCCTAAAATGCTGAATTTTCCTCGTAAAGCACTCTAAATAGGGTGCTTTTTTAATATAGTAGGATATATAATTTATAAATTTTATAGAAGAAAGCACTCCTTCAGGAGTGCTTATTTATTTTCATTACTGGTTCTACGTCTACCCCAAAATATTAAAGCAAGAGGAATCAATCCAAATAAAAGAAGTAATCCTCCTTTTGTAATTAAATATAAAACGAAAGTTAGAATCAAGCTTAAAATTATACTGATAATTATAAAAAGAAATCTCATAAAATCACCTCGGTATTAGTATGTGAAAATTTTTATGTTTAAGTAAGGAAATTATTTCATTGAAAGGATTGTTAATATGCGAAATCTATCTATTTTAACCAATGAGCAATTGAAAGAATTAAATTCAGTAATGTTAATAAATTTTAAATGTGCTTTTGACTTGAAAGACGAAATTTACCTGAAGGCAGAAATTGAAAGAATCAAATTTGAGAGAATGAAAAGAAAGGGAGCAACGCTATGAATCCATGTACACAAGTAGAAGAAATTAAAGAAATTAAAGAAGAAATTAACGGTTTAAAAATAGCAAATATGGGATTCAGTAAAGATATACAAGCACTGTGTGGCAAATTAGACAGTTTAGTTGTTACATTAGATAAAATATCGCAAAATATGGGTTGGGTTGTAAAAACTGTATTAGGTGCGGTTATATTAGCTGTTCTTGTAATGTTGTTTAAATAGAAAGGACGTGTAGTTATGAAATTTAAAATAGAAACTAGAAAAACAATAGCTCTTGCATTTGCAGGATCTTTATTAATTTTAACTGGATTTGCTATGTATTTCAAATTAGATATTCCAGAGCCTTTCAAAACTTTAGTTGTGACTGTAATTTCGTTTTATTTTGGGAAATCCACAGCTCTTGATGTGCCAGGGCAAATAAAAAAGGATGGTGAATAGTATGCATTATTTGCAATATGATAAAAGATGGGGAGCAATTCCATTTACATCCACAAATAATAATAAGCAAACTATAGCCAGTAGTGGATGTGGGACAACTTGTGCTGCTATGGTTTTGTCAGAATTTTTAAATGATCCTACAATATTACCTGACTTTACAGCAAAATTATGCGTTGATAATGGATTCAGAACTGTAAACTCTGGTACTGATTTTAAATTCTTCCCATTCATAGCAAAAAAATTCAATCTGCAATTAATAGAATCTTATAAAACAGATGATGTGGTTAAATATCTGCAAGAAGGTGCGTTGGTTATTTGTAGTATGACTAAAGGATATTTTACTCAGGCAGGTCATTTTATTCTTGCATATGATGTTAAGGATGGAAATATTATTGTGCATGATCCAAATAGTACAGTGAGGACTAAGGCGAGCATTGGAACATTTAAAAAAGAATGTCAAAAATATTTTGTATTTAAAAAAGTAGAAAAAACTATGTCTGAGAAAGTTGAAGAAGCTAAAAAGATTCTAAAAGAAAAGTTTCAATTAGAAGATTCAACTATAAAATATTTACAAGATTATGAATATGGTAATGAGCTGATTTTAAGATTAGCAAAATAAATTTTAGGGTATCTCGTTTGAGGTACCCTTTATTTTTTTGCTTATTTTTATAATACTATTTACAAATAATGGTAAATATATATAATATATTATATAAAATAATTATATATATCTATAAAAATATATATAATTATTTTGACAAGTTTTGTCGAAAGCATATACATGAAAATTAAAAGAGGTTAAAATATGAGTAAAGATTTATCAAAAAAAGATAAAAATAATTATAAAATTGTCGATATCAGAAGTAGAAGACATTTAAAGACAAAAGAGGGGGACATAAATATGGAATTAACTATGAATCGTTCAAATACTAATATTGTGCGTTCACGTAGTTTTTCACGTACATTTGATTTTTTTAAACCTGCTAAATCAGAATGGGACGAACTAAGAGAATGGGGTAGTTCACTTGCTAAGAAAAAAGGGCTAACCAAAGAAGATTCCAGGAGAATTTTAGCAAATGTGAGGAATGCAGATGGAGATAATTGTTGATACAAACGTATTTATAGATTCAATTTTCCATGAAGACGAGAATTGTACAGAGTTGTTAAGGCGAGAACATAAAAATGAAATAAAGTTTGTAATGTCACATGAAATATCCGAAGAATTAACAAATACTGTATTTCAACATGCAAAAGAGTTAGGATGTACACTGGATGAATTTCAGCAACCATTTGCAAGATTGTCTCGGACTTTTAGGAGAGCGATACCTTCAGAACCTAAAACAAAGACTAAATATTGTTCACATTGGAAAGACGAAAAGTTTATTGAATGTGCAATAGATGCTAATGTAAAATATATAATATCTAGTGATAATCATCTATTAGGAATAAAAGCTGAAATAAAAAATAAGAATAATGGATTAATTGAAATCATTACTCCTGAAGATTTTTTAAAAATTCATGATAAGTATAGACTAGAAAACAAGTTTAATATTTATAATAAGTTATTTAAAAGGAAAAGCATAAAGTAAGTGCTTTTTTTATTGAATAAACTTCCCCACATTGTCAATAATCATCTACGAGGTGATCCAATGACATTAGAAGAAATAGAAAAACAATTGATCCAGGAAGGAACAAAATATAAGTATGGTACCTATCAAAATTGTGTTGTAATAATAGACGAGTATGGTGATATTTATGTTTGATGACAAGCTAGGATTATTATTTTGGGGCATATGGACATTTTGTGAAATAGGAATATTATTTGCGATAAGTTATTTTATACGAAAAACATTCAAAAAATATGTTTAAAGTAAAATAATGGTTAATAATTACAATATGCTAATAATTAATTCTCCTTTTCGGGGCAGACAAGTTCTGCTCTTTTTGTTTGGGCAAAAATGTGTTGTATATATTGAGTATGTGGATTTGTTTATATGTGAGTAATGTATTTTATTGAGTCGGATATATAAATTGATTGTGGGGCGAGTGTGTATCATATATAACTTGCAGAGTTTGTCGAATTAAAAAGAACGATTTTTAAGGAGTTATATGTGAAATTATGCTATAATTTTAGTGTTTTTAAAATTATTT
>Ga0209728_1002053_pt1 | contig 10825 bp, 6 predicted proteins | sample RifGroD1_FD_183997 | JGI IMG/M metagenome (GOLD analysis project Ga0209728, IMG submission 183997) | Groundwater microbial communities from Rifle, Colorado, USA - Groundwater D1 (SPAdes) (version 2) | ecosystem: Environmental > Aquatic > Deep subsurface > Groundwater | place: Rifle, Colorado... | reverse complement strand
AAAATATCGCAGGAGTTAGCAAATGGGCAAAGAAAGATGAGCTTGCCAATCCGACTGAACAAAAGTTCAAACTCGGCGACATCATCACGACGACTCATCAACCGTTTGCAATCACTGTAGTTATGAGTCGTGAGCAGGTCGAAGATGCCAAGTATGGCGAAGTTGAGGACATGGCGAAGGATGCAGGACATGCTGGCAGGGAGACTATTGAATCCGAGTGTATTGGCGTGCTTGACGGCGCGTTTACCGTTAACCAATACGACGGAGTTCCACTATGCTCTGCTACCCATCCTAATCGCGGGGATGCTGGAGGAACTCAATCTAACCTCACTACTGGGGCGTTGTCCGACACTACATTAAAGGCAGGTATTACTCTCTTCCGTCAGCAAAAAGACGAAGGCGGAAAACAGATTCTCGCTCGTCCGAAAAAGCTTATCGTTCATCAATCCAAGCAATTCTTGGCGGCTACTATTCTCCAATCTACTCAGGTGGCAGGAAGTCCTAACAACGACAAGAATGTTCTCCCTGCCCTAGAGATTGTGGATCTTGACTTCTTGACATCGGCAACCGCATGGTTCTTGCAGGGTTCTCGTCACGGATTGGTTCATTATTTCCGTGCTAAACCTGAATTTATCCGTGAGAAAGAAATGCGTCAAAATGGTAGTTGGGTATGGAATGGCTACTTTAGACATAGCAACGCTGTGGAAAATTTTAGAATGTTCGTTGGTTCTTCAGGTTAATTGTAACTATTTGTCGAGCTGTATTCAGGAGGGGGTCAATTCCCCTCCTTCCCTATGGATCATTTTTCGAGAGATATTCAAGCTAGTATTTTTGGGTAGGGAACAACTGTTGCTAAATATCTATAAAACTATTAAGAACCCTACTATTTTTTAGTAGAGTTCTCAAGAATGGTAATGATTAAATTATTCAGTGAACGGTTCTGCTCCTTAGCTAGTTCTTCAAGCTTCTTTTTGAGAACTCGCGGTATGGTTATCCCTGTCCTTACATTGTTTGAACTGATAGTCATTGTTTTCACCTCGGTGTTATTATATCAGCGTTAGTATGGTATTGTAAAGGTGTTAACACTGTGTTATAATTGTATTGAGGTGTTGATGAATGATACTAGGAAAGAAAGTTAGGCTAAAGCCTACGGAAGCACAAGAGAAACAGTTATGTAAGTCGGCTGGGACTGCAAGGTGGGCATATAACTGGGCATTAGGCAGACAGGAAATAAACTATGCCCATGGCGGAAACTTCCTTTCGGATAATGATCTGCGGAAAGAGATCACTAAACTAAAGCAAACTGAAGAGTTTTCTTGGCTCAGAGATGTTTCTACTAACATCCCAAAACAAGCCATCAAGGATGCCTGTGATGCTTACAAGAAGTTCTTTAAACATTTAGCTGGAAGACCTAAATTCAAGAGTAGGAGGAAGTCTAAACCTTCATTCTATAACGACTCCATAAATCTTAAATTTAAAGTAGGCACTGTTCTAATCGAAAAAATTGGATGGATTAAGACTGCTGAGCAGTTACCAATAGGAGGAAGGTACACCAACCCTCGCATCTCATTTGACGGAAAGTATTGGTATGTGGCGATTGGAACTGAACAGGATAAAATAATTAAACCTTTAACAAATGAAGTTATCGGCATTGATGTTGGAATCAAAATCCTAGCATCCTGTTCAAATGGTATGGTGTTCGAGAACATAAATAAAACTCAAAGCGTCAAGAAGCTAGAAAAACGGATTCGTAGGTTGCAACGTAAAGTTTCTTGTAAATATCAAAAAAACAAGAAGGGAGTCCGTTGCGTCAAAACCTGCAACATTGTAAAAGTTGAGAAGCAAATTCGTGTGCTACATCGAAGGATCACCGGAATCAGGAGTAATCATATTCACCAAGCTACCAATGCAATTGTGAAAACCAAACCTTGCAAAGTGGTTATGGAAACCTTGAATATCAAGGGTATGATGAAAAATAGACATCTATCTAAAGCGATTGCTCAACAAAAACTATACGACTTTAAGTTAAAACTCCAATACAAGTGTGAGAAATACGGTATTGAACTCGTTGAGGCAGATAAGTGGTTTCCTTCGAGTAAAATGTGTTCCAGTTGTGGAGTTGTTAAGAAAGACTTGAAGCTTTCGGACAGATTGTACAAATGTGATTGTGGATTAGTGATAGATCGAGATTACAATGCTTCCATCAATCTTTCGAGGTATGGATTAGTAGTCTAGTCATCTAAAAAGACACTACTAATATGTACGATTCGTTGCATCGGATTTCAAGCTTGCGGAGTGTTATATCAAACGAAAGTAGTCCTTGGACAAAATCGGACACTATGAAACAGGAAGCAAACAGAGCTTTAGCAGAATTTTGTAAAGCTCTGGCAACGGTAAATAACCCAAGGAAAGAAGGTGTTCCATTGGTAGTCGCTGCAACCTCATCCACAGTAAACACTTCCACAGACCAAGCAACGCAAGAAGTCGCTACTTTAAAAGTAAGGATATGTGAACAGGAAATCTTACTTAGCGATAAAATCATTGAAATTAACGGCATAAACGAAAAGATAAGCGCAGAGGAAGCAAGTCGCATAGCTAAAGATGCCGAGTTAGACATAGAAGATGCTTCCCAAGTTTCGCGAATGAATAGCCATGTTTCGGGAACTTCCGAAAAGCACCCTGCAGGTAGTATAACCTTTGCTCCGGCAGGACTCACAATTGCTACAGGGGGAGATGTCCAAGGGGTTATCCCTCAACTAGAAGCTAAAATCATAGCTAATGAAAACGAGGTGGAGGCAGGTTTTTTAGCAAGGGATTCTCGTATGCAAAGTCACGTTACTGGGATAGCAGAAAAACATGATGCTTCAAGCGTAACGTATTCAGGAAGTTTCATAAACAAGAGTAGTGTTAAAGATGCACTTGATCAAGCAAAGGCAGAGATTGATACTATTGTTATAAGCGCAAGTATTGATCCGGAGGTAGCGTTTGCTGAAATATCTTCCTCTAAGTCTAAAACATTTCCAACATTAGGAGATAGACTTGAGGAATTAGAGGAAGATTTGTCCGGATATAGGCTTTACACTACTTTTTCCTCTCTAGGACTAGTCAACACTACCGCCACACCTTTAGGTGTTATTGACGCTATGCCTAGTAAATCAATTTGCTACATCTCCACAAGCGATACCGAACTTGGATTTGCGGGAAACCCTAACCAATGGGGAATACTTCACGTTATCAAAGTAAGCGCATTGAGATCAACCGCATTTTTTTATCAACATCAAACAGATAAAACATGGACTGCAACTCGTTACAAATATGGGGAGACTGATATTTTCACACCGTGGAAATTAGTTGGTCGAGTAAACCATACCATGAAGGAGCGAAATAGCGAGAAAGCTGTACGCGAATTCATGGCTGTTGCAGAGTCGTTTAAAAATTTAAGTTGGCTTTACGATACTGCGGTCACGCAATATTATGGAACCGTGAATGAAAGATGGCGAGACTTTGACCCCGCGACAGGGCTAGGAACTGGTAAATATATTACAGACTGTGAAGCTTTTGTAAGGGCTGTTATCTCAGGTATAGAATTCGATAGGTCGATCTATGTCAATGAATCTAATCCAACAACTCTTCCTAATGTTTACGATTGGAATCTTAAACCGGGAGGAAGACTTTCCCAGGACATTGGGGAATGGTGCTATGTTAATGGATGGGAAATAGAGGCTGGCGATAATTACGAGAACATACAACCGGGTGACCTGGTGTTTTGGGCGATTAATCCAGCGTTGCAATATTCACTAATTGCGGATACCGTAACGGAATGGAGATATAGACAGAACGTATTTAGAAAGATAAGCCATGTAGGGATATGCAAGGGGATAGACCCTGTAACCGGCAAGCAAATGACGATAGAGGTAAGCCAGAGCCAACCTATCGTCGTTGACCGTATTCTGAATGAACCTGCAATTGCCCCTACTGACCCGGATGCAGGTCTAACTAGCAGGACCGAGGATTTAATTTGTATGTTCGCTAGATTGCCATTACTGGATAAACAGTCTAGGCATACTTTAGCATCCTTCTATGCGTATTATGACAAGCTGAAGTCTATCGAGATCATTGGCAATGGTTATACTGTGGATTTCGCGATTCACAATAAAAATGTTTTCGCTTCAAATGAAATTACCATCAATGCCTTACACGGAACAACAGGGGCAGACGACCAAGTTTCAACTAGGGTTTCTACAGGATTTGTCCCAATGAATAATAGCAAAGCTGTATCTTTCGGGACATTCTTGGATAATAATATTTCTCTAGTTGGAACTTGGTACTACACGAAGGATAAGGCGTTCATAAGTACAGTATCTACCGATGCCACTGTAGATGGATTCCTGCGTAAGCTTTACAAATATGGTGATGGAACAATTGACATAACTCCTGAAGTTTTAGCAACTATCCAGAACACCTTAATGTACAGGCTTGAATATCCATACAATCAGTTCAATTATCCCGATATTGTAATGGGTGGAATTGATACTGTGTCAGGTGCGGATATAGTAAACATTGCTCGAATGAGAACAGGATTTGTATCGTATCATAATCGTAATCTCTTTCCAACGTTCTCTGATAATCAAATTTTACTTGCGGCAACGTATTACTATGATGCATCAAAAGTATTTATAGGGACATCTTCCGCGACCGCAGCAGTCGACGGGTTCATCAGAAGAACATATAAATACGGTGCAGAAGGAACTACAACGGCAACGTTAACCATGCTGCAGGAGTTGAGGAATAAGCTTTGCAATGTTGGATCATTTGAAAATGGACTAGTGAGTCGAGTTCAGATAAGCAGTTCATTACTACCTACTGGAACCTCACTTGTTAAGCGCAATGGTAGTTATCATTTTTTTAACGGCACTACCTACACATATGTTGGGGATACTCTTAATTCTTCATTGGTAGGCCTTTGCGTCTATGATGGCCTTAATTATGTCGTCAATGTTAATGGTCAAATTGTCTATTTCGATTATAACTAGGTACACCATTAAAGCGAGGTGGAAATATGATACTATCGGCAGTCGATAAAATAACGGTTGCGTTGACCACGGATGCATTCAATACGCATCTTCTACCAACTAGCTTTTCAACCATTAATAAGGTGAGCTATGTGTCGACGGACAAGACGATCTATACACCATTCTTCACAGACTACATGTTATCGGCGAATCTTTTCAGTGTTCCGGGAACCTATGATGGAGAGATTTCGATCTACTACGATTATGTCATAGCTGATCAATTTTCGTTAACAGGTTCGCAGCTACAAGGTGCATTGAATGTTCTAGTTGGCGATATCGTGTCTTGTGAGGACTCGCTCATTTGGTTTAATGATGCCATAAACGAACTAACGAGCGACCTGAGCATAGAAGAAAAAGTACAGATTGCAACGGTGGCAGGGAGGTTGAACTATTACATTCCTCCCGATTGCCTTTCTATTGTTAGCTTACCCATGACATTTAGCACATGGGCTGATGAGATTACCTTCGATTATGATCCCGGCGATTCTGTATTGGATTTATACTATTATCGCAAACCTATCATGTTGAAGTACATTTCCGATACGCCTGTCGATATTCCTGTCTCTGCTCAGTATGCTTTGGTGTTGTACGCTGCTATGAGGTACAAGCAAGCTGATGAAGAGATGGCTGAAGCTGAAATATACCGATCAGAGTTTGAGAAAAAGAAGGATCTTATGGTTGATGTTGTTCACTCGAAGGTCATGCCCTCTAGCCCAAGGATGGTGTGGTGATGGCACAAAAGCTTCTATATGACATTGTTGATATGTCGGGCGGGTTAAATGTTGGAACTAGACCTCATCTAATCAAAGAGAATGAGATCCAGGATTGCTCTAATGTTGACTTCTTACCCGGTCAAGTTCAGACCTGTCAAGGCTACTCATTGCTTAATCCATTATCTTCCGATAAAATCTATACTTTCGTTAAGCGAAACGGAACAAGCCAACTCATTCAACAGGTAGCGGATAAACTTTATATTGATGGAGAAGAAAAAAAGTCCGGCATTGTCGGGCTTTTATCTTTTGTTACTTATCAGGATTTATTATTTTGTATGAACATTTCCACCTCGTTTATTTGGGATGGGGTGTTCGAACAGGTTTGGGGAGTTGATAAACCTTCTACTGCCTGTGTAGCGACTGTGAGTGGGGATATTGGGCTTCCTAATGAGATTCGTGAGTATTATGTTACCTTCGTTAATTCGAGAGGTCAGGAGAGTAATCCTAGTCCTGCATCGAATAGCGTTGAACCAACATTGGATAAGGTTGAACTGACTGAAATACCCCTTGGTGACGCGAACACAGTCAAGCGCAGAGTCTACGCAACAGCAACAGCCGGTAGTACAACGGATACTTGGCTATTAACCGAGATTGACGATAACACAACAACAACGTATACCGATGATATGGCAGTGAGTTCTTTGATTATCGGTGATGTTCTCGAACGAGACAATGACTTACCGACTAAATGCAGTTACATTTTAGAGCATAAGAATAGGTTATTTGTTGCCGAAAATTCTATGCTTTATTGGTCAAAGCTTGCGGAACCGGAATCATTCCCTACAACCAATTATCTTATATGCAATGATACAGGGGATAAAATAACAGGCATAAAACTTTTAAATGATTGGATTGTCATTTTTAAGGAACGGTCAATATCTATGCTTCAGTGTGCTGGCGAACCATCAACATGGACTGAGGTTACTATCAACGATGAGCGTGGTTGCCCATTCCCTGAGACGATTCAACTTATTGACAATGCCCTCGTTTTCCTTGGATATGACGACTTGTATCAGATTCAACCTACATTAGTTAAGGATGAGCGAACTGTTAAACCTATCGGATTTAAGGTTAAACCATTACTCACGGGTGACGTATCCCCTATAAGTATTGATCACGATGGCAGATATTGGCTTAGAATTGGTAAGGTGATTCTTGTTTATGACTATCGAAGAAATAGTTTCACCAAATATTTGTATCCTGACGTTCCAATTTGCCTCTATTCGACTCCCGACAACAAACTTTTGATGGGCACAACGAAGGGAACTATGCAATATGGAGGTGCAACATTTAACGGAGTTGTCATTCCCTCTTATTGTGTGGGCAAGGATATTGACATGGGTGTGCGGTCACAACGTAAAAAGATCAAGAAGATAAAAGCTTACTATAAACAGCAACCGTCCAACTATATTCTTTATTTCCAATTCGGTAATGGAAGTGTTGGGTATGGCCAACAACTTATTGTCAATTACTCAGAAGGTTATATGGAGTGGGGTAAAGGGTTATGGGGTGCGTTATGGGGTGGGTTAGATGCTCCCGGCGATACCTCACTTTCTACTTCTCAACAAGGCAATTACTTTAGAGTGAAGTTCGGTTCGACGACTCACTCTTTTTGCGTTTATGGCTATGGAATCCTTTATAAATTGAAACCAATAAGGTGAGGTGCTTAAATGATTTCCGTACCAATAAGACCGAATGATTTCGTCAATGGTACTCCTTCTGATGCAGAGGCAGTCGATTTAGATTTTAATACGATTTACGACAAGGTAAGTGAGATTCTTTATGCTTTTCAATCTGCATCAATCGGAGAAAGTGGGGCAGACATCATTAATTCTTCTCCCATTGAGGGATTGGCTGATGGGACAATTCAGCAGAAACTACAGGACTTGAAAGATCAACTCGGAGCTGCGGTGACAGGGACTATTCCTGATGCAAGCTTGGAGATTGGCAAACTTGTTGTTGAGCTACAGAATTTTATATCAGATATGCGGAAATTATCGGCAAATACTCAAGCGCAACAAGACAAAAACAATGCAGCATTGCCGAATATGAGAAGTATTTATGACCTGTTTGACGGTACAAATACCTATTCTGTAGGGAAGATTGACACCTTAAAGACTCGGACAACCGCAAGCTCAATACCTGGTGCAATTAATATTACCGTAGATGATGCAACAGGGTTTATTGCTAAGAATGAGTACACGATTCAGAATGCAACAGCAAAGGAAAGTTTTGTTTTAACGAGTGTTTCGGGCTTGATCTTGACTGTTCCTGCTCTAACAAACGCCTTTGCTGCAGGTGCGGTGGTTTATCGCTCAAATGTTCTGCAGGATCAAGGAAGGTTAATACCAGGGACCATCCGTAGTACCAACTTTCCCATTAGCTTGGATGGTATCGCCTCTATACCCGCTGGGATAGCTAACGGTGTTGCTTGTTCTCCTGATGGAAAATGGTTAGCTGTCACAAGTACAACAACACCTTACCTGATTATGTATAAGCGCACAGGAGATACATTTGTCAAACAAACAGATTTAGATAGTAAACCAACATCCTCATGCTATTGTGTCGCCTTCTCTGCTGATGGAACGAGGTTTACTGTTGGGACATCAGGGACTTATAGGGCGGTACACTACAAAATAGTAGATGATGTATTCATTCCTCTTACTCATCCCACCTCATACCCCTCTAGCACAGTCTACGGGGCTTCTTATTCGCCCGATGGTACATTCTTGTCGTTGGGTCTTTCTTCAAGCCCCTACGTGTTTAATTACTCCATTGAGGATGATGTTTATGAAAAGCTTACTGACCCCGAGACAAAGCCAACAGGTTCAGTAAAGAGTGTTTCATTTTCGCATGATGGCAATTATTTAGCGGTAGTTTCTACCGTCTCGCCTTATGTGCTGATTTATAAGCGAACATTAAAGGTATTCGACAAGCTAACGAATCCTGCTATCCTTCCGGCGGGAGATGGTAACGGGGTGTCATGGGGCAAGAATGATCTTCATTTAGCCGTAGCGCACGATACAACTCCTTTCGTTACGATATATAAACGAAGCGGTGATACATTCACTAAGCTGACAAGCCCACTGTCTGCACTTCCTCCGGGTAATGCGAATGGAGTCGCCTTTTCTGCTGATGGCAGTTATCTTTCGGTAGCCCATGAGGAGAGTCCCTTCATCGCCTCATACAATAGAACCTTAGATACCTTCACAAAGCTTCCAAATCCTCTTTCTATACCATCAGGGATTGGCAATTGTGTAGCGTATGGGTTCAATGACTTATACCTGTTCCTCGGTCACGCTATAGCTCCTTACTTGGATGTCTACAAAGTTGGAACACAGGTTTCTTCTGTGGATGCAAGGTATAGTGTTGCGGGAACAACCAATGAGGTTGACCTATGGTTGTACAGAGAAAAAGACACGAATTATTCTATTGCAACAGGATTATCCATTGTGGCATCAACGGCAGCAGAAAGTTTCGCAACAATGACCAAAGTTACAACAGATATTGCCACAAACTTAGCTGAGGATAAATTTACAGGAACAGCAGTGGCGGCAGATAGCAAAGTGACAGTTAAGTTGACCATTACAAGGGCTGTTGCAACGGATAAGGCAATTACTAAGCTACTTGGCGCAGTGGTATAGGAGGGGCGGTTTATGGCGACTACAGCTTATTATAGTAATGATGAGGATATGGGAAACGGTAGGAAGTATCTTGGTCAAGATGTCAATTATATCAAATGGACTCCGGGTACGCAGATCAAGAAGGGGCAGATTGGGTTGGGGGGTAATGCTGTTATTCCCAACTCTGCCTATTCAGGTGGACAACAGGTGGCAGGTTATGACGCGGCAGGCACAGCAAATGAAATGCAGAAATATCAAGGACTCAACAACGCAACTGCAACAGCGACGGCACAGTATCAACCACAGGCTGACTCTGTTAGTTCGAGGATACAGAATCTACAGAACACAATGGCATTAGCAAGTCGTCAGGCTAAGGAACAGAAGGTTGCAGCAGGGAACCTAGCACTAGATAACACAGCACAGATTCGACGCTTGCAGGACAACAATAGAGGGCGCACGAATGAAACTATGAATACTCGTGGTTTGATGAACTCAGGGATTAATGATGCCGCACAGGGGCAAATAAATGTTGCTGAAGGTGCAGGATTGCAGGGTAATCAGGCTGAGTTGAGAAAGACATTGGCAGGGATTCAGAGTTGGTTGAATGGTGTTAATGAGACAGGTCAGGCGAATGTTGGGGACTTGGAAGGGCAGAAAGCCAGGCTGTTGGCTCAGATTCCTCAGTTGGCGCAGAGTATTTATGAGAAGCAGAAGAGCGATGCGGCCGCGCTTAAGTTTGAGCAGGAACAGGCTATTGCTAAGTTGATGCAAACGTATGACGGAAAGCCTACTTTTGAAAGGGAACAGGCTGACGTTAAAAATAATCAATGGAATGATGAGTTTGGATTGAAGCAGGGTCAGGCGGTTGGCAATTACATGGGGATACCGACTATGGACAGTAAACGACTTGCTCAGGATAATAGTCAGTTCGGGCAGAAGATGGCGCAGGATGAAAGTCAGTTTGGTAGGACGAATGCCATAAACCAACAAAAGGCGAATTATGATACTGAAGTTTCAACCGGCGGAGGCGTGGTTAGTGGCGGTAGTATGCCTCCTGAATATGCTAATTTCGTTAATGATGCGGCTACTAAAAACGGCATACCACCTGCTATTCTCGCAGGATTGCTAGAGGCAGAGTCTAGTTGGAACCCTAATGCCGTTAACCCAACATCAGGCGCAACAGGATTAGGACAATTCTTAAAGACTACAGGTGACGAAGAAGGGGTCAATAGAACGGATGCGAAATCATCCATCTATGGTGCGGCGGCTTATCTTGCTAAACGTATACAGCAAGCAGGTTCGTTACAGGGCGGAGTAAAGGGTTATGGCGAGGGAACTGATGAATACCTACAAAGAG
>Ga0209728_1002051_pt1 | contig 10834 bp, 15 predicted proteins | sample RifGroD1_FD_183997 | JGI IMG/M metagenome (GOLD analysis project Ga0209728, IMG submission 183997) | Groundwater microbial communities from Rifle, Colorado, USA - Groundwater D1 (SPAdes) (version 2) | ecosystem: Environmental > Aquatic > Deep subsurface > Groundwater | place: Rifle, Colorado... | reverse complement strand
AAGCGCAGGGCATCCCATTGGGGATGAAGATATAGTCTGATCTCATAGGTGACTATGAGAGAATGGCAGAAATGGCCATTCCCTGTTTGTATAAACAGAGTAACAAAATGGAATTTGAGCGTTTAAAGGAATTCGGCATCAAGCTCAGTGCGGCAGACTTCAAGCAAGGTGGTAAATACGCCGGGAAAACATACGCCGAAGCGGTTACAGAAGAAGTAAAAAACCATAATTACACAGGCGCGGCAGATAAGCTCGGGCAAACATTTTCAGGTAGGCTATCAACTTTAATGGATACAGGAATGCAGGCACTAACCACAGCTACTGCTCCGCTGTTTGATAAGGTAGCCGCTGGTATGGGAAAGCTTAATGATAAGATAAGTGAACTCACAGCTAATGGCACCCTACAACAATGGACCGATACAGCTACTCAAGGATTTAACACATTCTGGGCGGTTGGCGAAGTTGTTTTTAATGGGTTGATGGTTGGTGGTAAGTTTATAATCGACAATTGGGGTCTGATCGGTCCGATCATTGCTGGTGTTTTGGCAGGGTTTATGGCATACCAAACCGTTACCACGGTTATCGCGGCCGTAACAGCTGCTCAAACAGCACTTAACGTTGTGATGAGCGCTAACCCTATCGGATTGCTAGTCTTGGCAATAGGAGCATTAGTTACTGCCGGAATCTTGCTCTGGCAAAACTGGGATACCATAAAATTAAAAGCCCAGGAACTGTGGGCCAGCATGTCTCAGGCTTGGGAGAATATGAAGATGGCGGTAGCTACAAAAGCAGGCGAACTAAAAACAGTAGCAGTTAATAAGCTAAACGAAGTATGGGCGCACATTAAATCAATCCCCTCACAGGCGTTAAGGTGGGGAAAGGATATCATAAAGAGCTTGATAGCAGGGTTTACATCCATTCATATCCCACTGCCTCACTTTAAAATTGGGTGGAAGGATATAACGGTCGCTGGGAAAACGATTAGTAGGCCAGATTTTAATGTGGATTGGTACGAAGACGGTGGAATCTTCAACAGGCCTAGCGTGATCGGCGTTGGTGAATCCGGAACAGAGGCCGTCGTTCCCTTGGAGAACACAGCCTTTGTTGATAAGATAGCGAGCGCCATTGGAACATCTGTACTTGGTGCCCTACAGTTCACACAACAGGGCGGAGGCGGATCATCCGGTAGTGGAGAGGTTGTTGTCCAGATTGACAGCACAAAGTTAGCAAGGGTAATGATCCCTGCTCTTGATAAAGAAAAGTCTCGCATCGGCAATAGTGCAATACTTCGGGGGGTGTAACAAATGATTAAAATAGACGGCGCAGAGATATCGACGCCATCATCTTATCAGGTTACGCTCCAGAATATTGAGAAGACCGAACGAAATGCAAGCGGAGGCCTAATCGTTGAGGTTATTACTACAAAAAGAAAGCTTGACTTGGGATGGAACCATTTATCTCAGACTGGCCTAGCAACCCTGTTGGCGGCTGTAGCAAATACGTTCTTTTCGGTAGAGTATCCGGATCCGCAAGACGGCGCGTTAAAAACCGGGACATTCAAAAAAGAAGACAGAACAGCCGGGGCCATTGACTACCAGGGCGGCGTAATGCGTTGGAAGGATATAAAATTCACTCTGGTTGAGAAGTAAGGAGGTTGGCGAATGATACCTGTAACTGAGCAATTTAAAGCAGCGATCGGAGCCGCCTCTCGACAAACTAAAGCAAAGGTATTATTTCGCTTGGTCGATGTAGATGCAGCCGAAGATACTACAGTCACAGCAACGAGCGAGGCCATCATAAGTAAAAAGTCTCAGATCACTAATGCCATTATGGACATGACTGGCAAGCTAGCAACTCTCGAAACAGATTACTGGAAGCTAGACGGTACCTTTGTCTTACCGCCAACCGTCGAGGAAGCAGGATACGAAGTGGGGTGGTGGAGTGACGCATTAAGCGGACCAGAGGGAACATTCCCCGTTCCTCAGGTTGTAACCTTACAATTCACCAAAGATCATAGCAGTATTGGATTCACAATATATTTCGATGCCCTAACGGATGAATACGCCGCAGACTTTACAATTGATGTTTATGATAGCCCGGATGTGTTACTCCACTCGGAAACGGTAACTGGAAACATATCGGCGAAGTATATCCTGGAGCATACGATAGAGAATTACAGAAAAGTTGTTATAACCATAACTAAATGGAAACTACCTAACCGGAGGGCGAGGATCGTTGAGGTTAGCATGGGGGTTATCTATGAATATACCGGGAATGAACTCATCAGCGTCAACGTACTTGAAGAGATTGACACAATAAACAATGAAGTGTCCAGCAATGAAACAAAGTTTACAATCGAGAACCAGGACAAACGCTTTAATATTATGAATCCTACCGGAGCTTATCCAGTGTTGCAAAAACTTCAAACCGTGGTGCCATACCTTGGTGTCGTTAAGACAGATGGGAGCACAGAATACGTTGGCATGGGGGTTTACTATCTTGACGAATGGCAATCTGATGAAGGGGCGTTAACAGCAAGTTTTACCGCGCACGATTTATTGAATGTAATCTCTCGGGATGAATACGCCGGGGACACATTCGTGGCTGAAACACTTTACGCTATCGCGGTTGAAATTTTGACAGCAGCCGGAGTAAGATCTGTTGACCATAACGTTGACACAGCCTTGCAGGGTATTAGCACATCAGGGACACTAGAGAAGATGTCTTACCGCGAAGCTCTGCAGAAGATCGCTATAGCAGGGATGGCAGTACTTTATTGTAGCAGAGAAGGGAAAATAATCATCGAACAAATAGGCACGGATGCACTAAGTGAAACCATCGGCTTAGATAACATGTATGCCTCCCCTTTGATCAAACTGGATAGCCTAGTTAACACTATTTATATCAAATCTGGTGATACAACTTACACCTATACGGATCCGACGAAAACGAGCGACGAGCAAGTGCTTTCGATTGAAATTGACAACCCCTTGATAGATACGTCAGGCAAAGCTGACGTAGTTGCCGCATGGATCATGGCTGAGTACAAAAAGCGATTTCTTTACGAGGTCAATTGGCGCATGGATCCATCATTCGTAGTTGGTGATATCGTGACTATTGAGGATGATTTCAGTGCAGATAAGACGGCGAGGATAACTAGACAGGAGTTTACATTTGATGGTTTCCTTACAGGAAAGACAAACGGTAGGGGTGGTGGCACCTAATGGCATGGGACACACCTAAAACTGATTGGGACAAATCGGATTATTATAATCATGGTGATGTTAACAGGGTAGAGAACAACACGAATTATCTAGCGGACTATATCGCCACTTTTGCTGAGCGTCCAGGGATAACTGGGGTAAAAATAGATTGGGCAAATAACGATATCCTTTTTAGTAGCAACTTAAACAAACTCGAGGCGAACATAAAGGCTCTAAGAGATACGTTCACCGGAGACCCTCTTGGATGGATCGCGTTAAAAACAACCTGGATTAGTCTTGATAAATTTGATTATGTCGACGCTAATAGACTTGAGACAGATTTGGTCCTACTCAAGCAAATGGCGGAAAATGTGAGCGCAGCACTGCTAAATTGCGGGAATTTTTACTGCGGAGAAGGGACTGAGTTATAGTGGCGTATATTCCAGAAACGTGGGTAGATCGCAACGTCCAATACCCTAATCGTTATACGATGGTCGACAATGGCGATGGTACTTATACCCTCATTCCGTCACCTGGAACAGTCACTGAGGCTGGAACGTTTGTAACTGCTCAACACATGAATAACATTGAGCAAGGGATAGTTGACCTAGACGGCAATAAGATACCCTTGGCACAGAGGGCTGCAGCAAACGGGGTAGCAACACTTGATTCCAGCACCAACGTACCGTCGGCGCAGTTGGGGAATGTTATTGCTGCCATCAATACCGAGGCGATTACGTGGGAATTGCTTGCGACAAAGGTTTTCACTGAGAGCGGTACAGCTTTTAATTTTACAGGAATACCATCTACTTATAAGAGGTTTAAGATATTAGCCCTTATAACACCCGTGACAAATGCCGTTTTATGGGTGAGATTAAACAGCATAACCACACAATATTCCTATGTAAATAGGGTGAACGGTACTATTACTGCTGGCAACAACCAAGACGCCTTTAATATAGCCGCTGAAGCTACGACTTATTCTTACGGGTACCCAACAATGGTGGAAATGGATATTGCAAATTACCCATCTCAGAAGACTTCCTTGGTAGCAAAGGGTTATAATCATGCCAATCTCGTGGATTTTGCGGGGATAAATTATGGTGATGCCGCGAAGATATCAAGCCTATACTTTGGGGGTAGTTTTAATATGGGCTCGGAAATAATTCTTCTTGGCAGCGTAGTCTAACTGGAGGTGTTTATTTTGCCAGAGATTATAAATGTATACCAAATTACTACCAATGACGGGCTAGTTGAAGTCGAAGAACTCGACAATGGCATAAAGGTGGAAACACTTATCGAACCAAGTGCGGAATATTTACAAAAACTGGCAGATCAACCGCCAGCACAGCCACCAGAACCAAATCAAGACGACTACCTACTGGACTTAGATTATCGCCTATCCATGACCGAATTAGGATTATGAGGAGGAAGACAAAATGTTAACTTACATCTACTGCAAAAAGGTTATCGCAAACGGAACCTATGGGGCCAAGGAGGATATGATGATGAAGTTGGACGTGTTCCTGCTAAACAATCGGATAGCCCAGGAGCAGTACACAGAGTTGGTTGGATTACTAAACGCAAGCGCCTAAAGGGCGTTATTTTTATTGTCCAAAAAACATAAGGAGGGGATTACCACATGGCATTTACGCTTATAACATCTACGCAGCGGTACGCATGCCTATCCACGGACACAAAACCAACCAATGGCGTAAAGCTCGGATCACTAGCCATGGAGACGGATACAGGGAAGGAATTCGTCTTTAACGGCACTACCTGGGTGCCATATAGCCAGCAAGTTTCTATAACTGGGAGTTTACCGAAGTTGCGAAGGGAGTCAATCGACCCCGAACCAACACTGAATGATGATGGATCAGTCTTGATTAAATATCAAACGCTTTGGATAATGGATACAAATGTTTGGAAATATTGGAATGGAACTAGTTGGGTGGTGATGGGGTAATGTTCGAGGAAGCATATTTTCAGGCTAAAAGTTATACAAACAAACAGTTACCTACAATACTTAAAAAAACAACAAAAGTTGATTCCTTTGATCTTGAAGGTGGTAGAGAAGTTAGAGAGGGTAATTTTAAGTCATTTGTTGTCTGTGGTGATATTTATGGGGTAGGAGAATTAACGATAACTTCACAAAGTAAAGACGGACTAAAAACATCACAAGCAATTATTAGTGTACCTTTGCGAAAAGTACCAAACTTCATAACGGATGAATTCAATTTAGTAGATGGAGCAAAAATACAGAAAATAAGCGAACCTTGGGTCATTAATGGTGAACTCAATTGGACTATACTTACCAATGCAGCCTTTACGGATGTTTACGCCTTACAGTTAATCATAGCTGAAACTCCTATCACAAACGCTGTCAGGCTAACTGATAACACAGGTATTGGGTTGTCAGACGCTGGAAATTACATCGTACAGTCTGCAACCTCTCGTAATCAAAAAGGTATCGTAGTAGGTAATACAGGTTTTTACATTAAAGAGTTAAAGACTGTGATTGATGCAATAGAAGGTGCTGACGTGCTTGCAAAATTCAAAGCATATCTCAATACACACCCTGTAACATTTTTTAATCAATTTCTTAATAATATTACAACACAATTAAATGCTACAAGTCTAACGGCGTACACAGAGGGTAATATAACGATAACAGGTGATGTATTACCGTCAAAAATATATTATGAGTACCCTGTTAACTTAGATACTTCTCAAAAAATAGGTCAACTCCTAGACATAAAAACAGAGTATGTGCGTGATGTTGTAAAGGGTAAGGGTTGGTATGTTACAACAATTAATAAAACCACTTTTGATGGTGGAAATATATTACCAAGGATTAGCCCTTGCACCGTATCTAGGGAATGGAATGATCTTAATTTAGTTTCCGCTTATGATTTTGCACAAGCAGAGGATTACTTGTGTATAATTAATGCAGGGATATGGGCATGGCCTGAGATAGATGGTAACACGAGAAACCTTTTACCGATGGGTAATTTGATACTAGACGGTGTAATAAAACAAAGTATAGCACCGAACCAAGACCCTGAGAGACCGAGACCTTATACAACTTTAGGGATTAAGGCAGATGGTACACTTAAATCTTATGATAAGGACACGGTAGCTGAAACTGTATTGGCTGACGGATGCACTCAAGCGTTATGTGGGTTTAATGATTTAATTGTTAATTATGCATTAGTAGATGCGACTGTCTATGATACAGATAATGTAGGGGCCTCCAATTCGCTTGTACCATATTTAAGGCAAGTAATCGGCCAGAAGGCAAATGGTGATTATGTTATATTGACAGCAGACGGTGGCGCACAGCCTAACCAATCGGAAGGATTAACACAGCCAGAATGTGCAGATATTTTAAAAAGATACAATGTTAAATTTGCCTACAGATTGGACGAAGGTGGGTCTACTACTACTTTAATAAATAAAAAAAGAATCAATGAAAATATTGAATCTGGATGGGATGGGACAGGTAGAAAAATATCAAATGTTATAGTTTTTTATAGAAAATAATGACAATAGAAACCACTAAAAATCAATAATATCTAAATCTGATTTTTAGTGGTTAATCCATCATATAATTTTTAAAATCAGCTGGGTAAACTATTGTGGTTATTTTTAATTTTGTAAAAGGGGTATTGTTTATAATAAAAAAACATTCTAATAAATGGAATATATTTTAGTATAAAGGTTATAGATATTAACAAAATTAGCTTACAAATAATTAAAGCAAAAGTATTACCATACAGTAATTTAAGGTATGCCCAAGGGAAGAGGTGAGCTTCTAATACATGAAAGCATAGTATTACAAGTGTTTGTTGTCCTAGATATGAAAAAAATCTGTTTAGTAAGAGAAATTTAGATATATATTTTGAAATATATATTAGTAGGATACTTCCACTTATAGCCCCTAAACATGCAACTATAATATTTTGATATAATCTGCTATTCATACTTATGGTGCTTATGCAAACGGATAAAATCAGAAGCCCTGACATAACAATTGTTGGCATGATGTGTAGGGTTTTATTTAGAATATTATTGCTCCTTAAATAATATCCACTGTAAATAAAAATTTGTGATGATAATGCTATATCTAAGCTCCAAGGAAGATATACTAATTCGCCTATTACAAATCCAATCAAACTTAAAGTTGTTATTATTGAAAATTGTATGTACTTATTGTAATCCTTAGTAAGTTTAATTAGTATGTTAAAAATGATTGTAGCGCAAAATAAACATGTTAAAAACCACAATGCTCCAATAGAGATAATTGAAGAAGAAAATTGAGTAGGAGGCACACCGGAACTATATAAAATTGAAGCAACTAAATTAAATATATTAGTTGGTTGACCTTTAATTAATGAACGTAAAATCATAAACATTATTAATAATAAAGATGTTGCTATGTAAGGTAAAATCAGCCTTTGATAATTGTTTTTAACTTGTACTTTAAGGCTTTTATTACTGTATAGATACCCCGATATTATAAAAAAGAAAGGCATATGGAAAGCAAAAATGAAAGTAAACAAAGGTGATCTAACTGTTATGTTGTGTGCAATTACGACTAAAATAATAGCAATACCTTTTGACACATTAACCCAATCAATTTTTTCAGACAAATTGATACCCCCTTAAAATGTTTTCTGTTTATAGAATAACATGTTGAAAAATAATTACAATTCTAAGTCGTAGTAGACAGCTTACACGACACAAATACCTTCGCTAAAGATACAAACGTATTTGACCTAGAAAAAAAGCCCCCAATCAAGGGGGCTCCGCATCAGTTTACCAAAAACTTATCATACATCCTCGCCATCTCAGAGCCGTTAATATTTGTATATCTCCTCGTCGTTTCTGTACTGTGGTGGCCTAGTAACCGAGCGATAAAATCGATATCCGCTCCTTGCTCATACATCCCTGTAGCAAACGTGTGACGGAGCATATGGGGCGTTACCTTATCCTTTATACCTGCCTTCTTCGCTTGGTCTTTAATCTGCATCTCGATACTTCGGATCGTCAAACGTTCGCCGTATTTGTTAACAAGCAGGGCAGGGTTATCATCTTTCCGAGTGTTAAGGTAACTGATAATGCAAAATTTAGCAATCGGTCCGAAAAAGACAAGTCGCTCCTTATTTCCCTTGCCCGTAACTCTTATCTGGCGATTGGCCATGACTAAATCATCGCGGTTCAGCTTTACGAGTTCGCCAATTCGCATGCCTGATGATACGAGTAATTCCATGATAGCCTGATTGCGAGGTGATTTAGGATGCCAACGTAGCAATTCTACGTCTTCGTGGCTCAGATTACGCGGTAGCATATCTGGTTCCTTTGGCGTTTTTATTTTCCTCATTGGATTTTTCTCAAGGTATTCTTCTTCGACTAGCCATGTGTAGTATGCTTTGAGAGTTGATATTTTGCGATTAATACTGCGCTGGGCCATCTCGTTGAATTGGGTTAGATAACGCAAGTCATTGGTCGTAACATCGACGGATGGCTTGTCCAAGTATTTTGCAAACTTTTTTAGCTCCATTCTGTATTGGTCCATGGTCCCATCAGCTAAGCCCTCAAGCTTTCTTGCAACTAAAAATTCCTCGACATATCTCATCTCTCTATCGCTCCTCTTTTCTGGACCGGAGCATCGTGGTATAATAACCATGACACTCCGGTGTCACCTTAAGCACTCGTTCGGCCGGCAAGCTATGGACGGGTGCTTTCCTGTTCGTATTTTGACATTCTGCTATTTATCCACTCTGCAGATTGCTCGTAGGCACTAGCTCTTCCGTCGTGCCATCCGTTCATGTTTCCTGCCTTAGCATTTCGCTTGGAGACCTCGGCGCATTCGGCGATGAAATCAACTTCAAACTTGATTCCGCTTAAGATTTCGACGAGTTGATCTTTGGTTAGGTTTTCAAATATCATGCTTGCTCCTCCTTCCGCCGGTATTGGCCCCGGCTGGCCTTGGTGGTTTATTCAGATTTAGCCTTCTTGGGCCTACCACCCCTTTTACCGTTTTCTCGGGAAGTGCTGGCCTTTGTCTCCGTTTTAGCTAATCCGCCCTTCTTTCCTAATGCGCTGGCAGCTTTATTGATTACTGATTCTGATGCGTACCCCATGGCCGCTTTAGCCCTTTCTCTAAATTCTGCCGCTTCACGTAGATCAAAAACATTAACATCGAACAAGCAGGACACATAGCCGAGAAAATTGTTGTAATCTTCATTGTCGTGATACTTTGCAATTTCTGCTATTTGGGATTCTAGGCGCTTGATGCTGAGTTCTTTCATTTCCTTCCTGCTGTTATCCCACATTTCCCTTACACTGTTAGCTTCACTCATTTTACTTCCTCCTTCGTGCCGGGTATTGGCTCCCGGCTGGCCTTTGGTTTTTAGAATTCACCGTAGTTATCGTTGAATTCTTGACAGTTTAGAGAATCCGTGAAGTACTTGTTAATCAGGTCGGAATCCGCGAGGATCAAATCAGTAGTGAGCTTTTCTCTTTTTGTATCATCACCGGAACCAAACGTGTAACTCCTCATAACTCCTTTAGATCCCTTGAAGAAATATCGTGTAAAGAATCCCGTTTCATTCTCGAAGTTGATTTCACCCTTAACATCAGTTAGCTTATCGAGAAATCTTTGAGCATCTTCAATCGTGTTAATGTTTTTCATTTGTGTTTCCCCCTCGTTTTTTGATCTTAACTTATTATAACCTAAGCGGTTAGGTTATGCAATAGGTAAAGTAAATATTTTTCAGTTTATTTCCCACCGTCAATCGATGGTCTTTTTTATGGGTAGCAAACGAATCGGGGTGAAGGGTGGCGGACAACTTGGCAGACCCGCAAGAGGTCCTAATCGACATACGAGAGCGCCTAGTGCGCGTTGAAGTCCTACTTAATAATCAAAATGATCTCCGTGGCAAGGTCGAGAACGTGGAGACCAAGGCGACAGAAACGGAGGCCAGGTCAAAGTCAAACACACACAGGATAGACAAATTGGAAGAGGCAAACCGATGGCTCTGGCGCACGCTAACAAGCGCTCTCATCGCTAGTATAATTAGCGTGGCGTTGGCTATTCTTAAATAAAAGAAAGGATCTGTATATTATGCCAAGGGTTTATATAAGTCCATCAACGCAAGAGCGAAACATCGGTGTCGGATCGTTTGGGTCCGAAGAGTCGCAAATGAATAAGATTGCCGATTTGCTTATGTCGCTACTGGCCAAAGACGGAAGATTTGTAACACTCAGGAATTCCCCCTCCATGGAAGTTGAACAGATCGCTGCGGACTCCAATAAATTTAAAGCAGACATCCATATTCCCATCCACAGTAATGCAGGAGGAGGCGAGGGAACGGAAGTCTATGCCTATGCCCCGGGAACTAATTCAGAGCGATTAGCAAAGGCGCTTTACAATCAGATTGCACCACTTTCGCCAGGTAAGGATCGGGGGGTTAAATTTAAGAAATCCTTAATTGAGGTTGGCGATTTGGTCAGTGCAACATCCGCCTTAATTGAGCTAGATTTCCACGACAATGCAAGTGGATCGGCGTGGATAGCCTCCAACCACAAAGCAATAGCCGAGGCGCTCTACAAGGGTATTTGTGACT
>Ga0209728_1002050_pt1 | contig 10836 bp, 10 predicted proteins | sample RifGroD1_FD_183997 | JGI IMG/M metagenome (GOLD analysis project Ga0209728, IMG submission 183997) | Groundwater microbial communities from Rifle, Colorado, USA - Groundwater D1 (SPAdes) (version 2) | ecosystem: Environmental > Aquatic > Deep subsurface > Groundwater | place: Rifle, Colorado... | reverse complement strand
TTCACCAGTACGTTTTTCTTTTTCAATATCTTGTCTGGAACGTCTAAGATAATTGATTATTTTATAGATATTTTGTTGTGGAGAAGAATAAGAATAGTTTTTAGACATATAATACTCCTTAAATTAGGATTTTGATAAAATTTAATAGTATTTAATAGAGTTTAATTAAAATGCAATATTAATTAGTATTCTACAAAGAGTGTAGATTATCCTTTAAATAATGTGAGAATATAGATATATAAAGTATGAAATAAAATATTTAAATACCATAAATTAGTTGTTATATATTCTAATGAAATGTGATATAATATTAATAACAATTACTATCACAAATTCACTATAAGGAGGATAGTATAAAATTAAATTTTATAACTTCTATAATTTTATTTTTATCATAAAGGAGAATTTTAAATGAATTATATAGTTTTTGATTTACAATACAATTCACATTATAGAAACAACATAAAAGATACTCAAATGCAAAAAGTTTGCAAACATGAGATTGTTGAATTTGCTGCTGTTAAATTAAATGAACAATTTACTATTGTAGATACATTTCATTCATATGTAAAACCATATGTTTATAGATTTTTAAATCCTAAAGTTCAAGAAATAACAAAATTAGACTTTAAATGTATAATAGAAAATGGTAAATCATTTGTTGATTTTTATAATAAATTTATTACTTGGTGTGGAGATAAATATCAATTGTTTTCATGGGGAGATACTGATAGACGAATATTATTAGAAAATTGCAATCTCTATGGTTATAATCTTAGTTATATTAAATATTACCATGATTTACAAAAATATTATGCTAAATTATTTGATATTAATTCCAATGATCTAATATCACTTCAAATGGCATTATTTAGTATAAAATTTATATATACTGTAAAGCACAATGCTATGTCGGATGTTTTAGCGATAACCAGATTATTTAAATATATTTTCTGTCACAAAGATTTTAAATCAATATCAAAAATGACAAAAGTAGAAAAACTTCTAAATGATTACAGTCCTAGAAAAATATTTAGAGCAATTAGTCCAACTATATCTTGTAAATCTTGTTGTAAAAGAAATTATAAAATGATTTATGAGTATAATAGCAAGAAAAAAGAAATGACATTACTTTTTAAATGTGAAAATTGCAATGAATATAATTTAGTATTAACTAATATATATGTTGATAATAAAAATTTTGGATTTAAGTATACAATTTTAAGCAAAACAATTGTTAATGAAAATATATATAAATCATATGAAGATAGAATTAAAAAGAAAGTTGCTGAAACTCGTATTAAAATTATTAGAAATAAATCAGCATATAATTCTGTAAATACTAGAGATAATAGAGTACGTTCTAGAAATGATTCTAAGAATATATTTTAAATAAAATTAAGTATAATAGGGAAGGATAGGACAGGAGTAAAAATAACCCTACTCAAATAATAAAAATGAGTAGGGTTAAATTGTTTTATATGTATATTACATTTTAATATATAAAACAAAACAATAAAAATATGTTTTATTTACGTGTTTAAACACGTAAATAAACACGATCTTTTATATAAATAATTGAGATGATATTAAAATATTAAACAAATAAAAGTTGTCCAAGTCTAATACACCAACATAGAGAATAATTGTAGCAATTTTACTAAATTTTCAACATAATATTATAATTGCCAAGTTTTTAGGATAAACCCTTTTTAAAGAGGGTTACGTTAGTAAACTTGGCAATTATATTTATTAATCAATTTTACAAACAATCCAATATGTTTTTCCATATTGTTTATTTTTAGTACCATCGTCTAATTTTCTATTCCAATCTGTATTTGTTTTAATTATAAAGTTAATATCATCTTCTAAAAAATAAGCATTTAATGAACCATAACTTTTTAATAATTTTCCATCTCTTTTTATATTTACTATTTTTACTAATTCTTTTTGCTCTTCTTTAAACAATCTTTTACCAACAATCCTATCTAAATAAATTTTCAATTCATCTATCTTATTTTGTTCCTCAATTATTCTATAAAAGTCAATTCCAAAAATATTCTTCAAATATTCACAATATCCATACTTCCCAAAATCCTTTATAACTTCTATTTCTTTTAAATCTTCTTCACATTTAAAGACCATTAATCCATTTATTTTCTTTGTACCTTTATCATTTTCTTTAACTATTGCATCATAAATTATATTTGAAAAATCATATTGACGAGGAAATTCTAATATAAATTCTTTAATAGAATGTTCCTTTAAAAAATTTGTCATTAATAATTTCTTCTTTATTTGTGTTTCCTTACCACCTAAAAAATTATTACTAATTATTTTTATGTATAAATTTATATTATCATTTTCATTCTGAATTCTTTTTCTTCCCACACACTGAATAAGTGTTCCTGTATCTTCAACCTCACATATGATGTGTTGTAATTCTAAATCAATTAAATTTACTCCTGCATCCATACAAGTTGTAGTTATTAATATTAAATCTTCAAATTTCTCATCAGTTAACATATTTTTAATTTTTTCTTTATCAACATATTTATAGTAATCATTATTATTTTTACTACAATTAAATAAACAATAATCTTTATATTTATTATATAATTCATATGCCTTTCTTGCAGATTGAATAAAAAATATTGCTTTTTCTTTTCTCTCAATTATTTGTTCTATAAAATTTGCAAAAGTATCATCATTATAAAAAAATGATAGACTATTAATAAAATTAAATTCAATTGGTAATTCATAATCTATAGTTTCTACACCTTTAAATTCATTAATATATCTTTTCATATCATCACCTGTCGCACTCATAAATATTTTTGTAGCAAATTGCTGACTTAATATCAAGTCAAATGACATATCTGTGGTTTTTGAAAATGATGCATCTCCCATAAAATAATGGAATTCGTCACAAACTATATATTGGTATTCACTTAAATCATTCTTATATCTATGCAATTCTTTAAATTCTAATTTTTGATATGTTTTAATATCTATAATATCTGATTTATTATCTCTTGTAATTTCATCAATAAATTGTTCAGTACAATTGCATCTATGTATTAACATTAATATTCTTTTATTTTCTCTTTTTGCAATGTTATATAATAAATTTTTAATTAACCAACTTTTTCCAACTCCTGTACCTGCCTTTATAGTAATACAATCTCCTATATTCCATTTATCTATTTCTTCTGTTGTAACAACATCACTTACTCTTAGCATAATTAAATGCCTCCCTTATCATGTATTTTCTTACTTTTTACTTTTCAAATAATTAGATAGATTTTCTTTAACGATTTTTAAAACAATATTTTTCGATTGACCAAACTTTTTAGGATTAACTTGAATATTATTATTTTGAAAATCTTTAAATAAACTAATCAAATCTTCTTTGATTCCTTCAAAATGAAGAAATACTTTTGCTTTATTCCCACGTTTTTCCACAATATCAAATCCTGCAATTTCATAACCTAAATAATGCAAATAAGCACAAAAATTAGAATCTGAATATCTGAATAAAACTTTTTCCATAATTAAATGCACTCCTTTAATATTTTTAATAAAATAAAAAAGAACACTCTTTATGAATGTTCAGATTTCTATAGAAATATTATATTTCTAATCTATTACTATTCATTTAAAAACTAATCCAATTACAATCCCTTCAAATCATCAACTCTCTTACATCCCAAATCATAATATGTTTTATCCATCTCAAATCCTATGTAATTTCTATTTGTATTAATAGATGCAACAGCAGTAGTAAAACTTCCCATACAATTATCCAAAACTAAATCACCTTCATTGCTATATATTCTAATTAAATATTCAAATAATTCAATAGGTTTTTGAGTAGGATGACCATTTTTTATCCTTGGATTAGGAATTTTAATTATATCATTTGGGTATCTATATCCATCATTTGCTTTTTCATTTTCTTTTTGATAATCATATGTATTTGAAGATTTAATTTTTCTTTTAATTTTATATGGAGTACCTTCACTAAATTGTGGATTGTATATCATTGCTTTTGATTTATTTTTAACATAGCAAGCAGATGCCTTACTGAATACTAATATTTCTTCATATATCCTCAATGGTGCATAATTACAATTCATTTGACTACTAGCAATAGTTTTCTCCCAAATCATCTTATATTTAAATAACTCTATATTACTCATTATTAATTCTGATGTAAAAGGTTCAATTGCAGTTAATACTATTGCACCATTGTATTTAATAATTCTACGATAATGTTTCCATAATTCTATTAAATTAATTTCTGTATCCCATTTATTCCTTGTGATTTTGTATGGGAGATCACATAAAATTAAATCTATTGATTCATCATCAATTAATTTTAATCCATTTTCACCCATACAATTTTCGTTGTATATTTTATTGATTTGTAGCAAATTATTTTCTCCTTTTATCATTTCCTCACAAATTCCACTCCAAATCCACCTTTAAAATCACTCACACCTAAACTTATACCTAATCAAAATTATCTCTTGAAAATAGCCTTAAAATTTCGCAATATTTAAAATATGGTAAAATAATACAACCTACAAACCATTATAAATAGTAGGTTTGTAGGTTGTATAGATTTTGGTTAGTTTTGTTGGAATTTACTATCAATATAAAAAATTAACACCAAACAACAAATTTATAATGATATTTTAATTATTTCCTCTTCTATATAAAACAAAAGAGGAAATAAACTACATAGTTATCGTACCTTCGTTAATTTGGTAATTCAATTACTTTAAAATTATCAAAAGTAGATAATATTTCATTGGCTACTTTTAAACCTACTTTTGTGGCTGTCTGATTAATCGAATTCGTAATATTTATTCTCTCCACTTCATCAAGATAAATTATTACAGAAGTACCATCTGCTACTACTCTAATATTATAAGTATTCCCTTGAACTGGAGTAAAAGAATATGTTCCATAAGTATTACCTGAAGCATCAGATACAGCAAGTCCAGTTGAACTAATTCTTGCTTGCATTAAATTGGTTGTATTTACAAATCTAAAAACTATTCCTGCCCAAGTATTCCATACAATATCTGCACTTATATCAAAATCAGATATATTACAATCAAATGTTGCAATTGCTGTTGTAGCTGTTAAAGATATTGGTTTTGCCTTATTACTAGATATACCAAAAACACCATTACTATTAACCCATGCAAAATCTCCTATTTCCGTTGTACCTAAACTTAATACACTATCACTTTTAGTAAAGGTATCATACGCTAGATATGGAGATGTTTTTTGAAAAACAATCCTCTTATAAACAAAAGAACCATATTTGTTAGTCACTTTTAGCGTGGCACTATGATAACCATAAGACAAAGCAGACATATCATAAGTATGACTATAAGTTATATGTGTTAATGTAGGTGTTATTTCTGCATATGCCCCACTGTCTATTTTTAATTCATGAGTACAATCAACATCTGATTCATAACTTATCAATAAATCATTTTCATCTGAATCATTGAAAGAAAAATTAACTAATTTTGGTTTATATGCTGTATTTGAATATAATCCTTTCTCAAATTCAGCTAAAACACCGATAAGATAGTTTGAAAGATGCATTAAATAATAAAATAAATCTGTACTTCCATTGTTTTCACCGCCATATTGTTGCGGTATATATTCAACAGTAGAACAAGAAATACCCATATTATTATAAGCATAGTGAAGTTTATGAGATGTTGAAAAATCATCATACCTATCAATTGGATCACTACTAAATAGATTACGAAATCTTTCATCCAACCACGATAAGGCATTATTTAATCCATTTTGAACTAAATAATCACCGTCTACATATTGAACGAAATGATCATAATTTCCAAAATTAACCCCAACATGAAGGTCAAACCAAAAATCAATCTCATCTCTATATTGCAGCAACATATCACGCATAATAATTGCTTCTGATTCTGAAAAAGGGGCAGTACCTTTCATGTTCCAAGCATCTTCAACTAATGTATTCCAGTTGGATTGAGTTGTAAAATTGCTATTAATATTAACTCCGTTTACGTTCCCAAATATCTTTGGTGTTTGATTAAAACCCCAAGGATTCCATATAGGCACACAGATAATCCTTACATTATCTCTTAGATATCTGTAAAATTTATTTATATCAGGATTATCCATTACATACCCAATCAATAATGCAAGGCCAAATATACTAGGAAGTTCTTGTGCATGTATACCTGCTGAAATTACAATACTTCTTTTGTAATTAACTGGTTCAAATACATACTTCCAAATGTCATAAGTATTTGATTCATCCTTACCAAGAGATGTTTTGGTTACAGTGTAACCATCTCCCTTAATCCCAACATGAGTGTCATAAAATGTTGACAAAAAATCATTTAAACTCATTGTTGTGTTTGCATATGCATTTGATTGTGTGGGTGGTTCAAAAAAATCCAAATCTAAACTTGTTATTAGTTGTTTTTCCATACTTCTTAATCTTGAATAGTAGGAAGGTTTGTATCCAAACATTATATTAACCTCCCAACAATACATGAAATTCCAGTTGGAATAGTTACTGTTGCCCCAGCAGTACCACCAATAGGAGTGCGATAACCACCAGCAGGTATTTTTAGTGCTAATGCATTAACCGTAAAAGTCTGCCAAGTTAATTCTTCATGGTATATTTCAATTGCTGTAATATTTGCGGAAAATGTGATTACGCTATCCACAGCATCGTCATTAGTTTTTTGTTCCGCAAGAATGCTACCAGTTAGTATAGTATTAACTTTAGCACTCCCACTAAACAACAAATTATAAATTCCACTTAACCATCCTCTAATTCCAATTCCTCCAGTTGGTTGATTTACTCCAGTTGCATCTGTGCCATCTTGTGATGGACTTCCTGGTAAACTAGTTACATTAATATTTTGGTTTCTAAAATCAAATTCACCCATAATTAAATTCCTCCTTTTTAATTTTTGTTTTGTTTGTTTAATATAATTATTAATATTGCTATTTAATAGATATTAATAATTATAATAATAATTTAATCTAAAATCTTGATAATTTAGGTATAAACTTATTAAAGCAATTCATTTCTTCATTTGGATTGATATTAAATAATTTATTTATGAATTCTTTTATTTTATTTATATTTTCTAAAATATAAATTCTCCTTTATGTTTATTATTTAATTTTATTATTTATTTTTATAATACTTATAAATTTACGTCCCCTATCTTTCCAATTAATTGACAAATAACTTCATCATTTGAATAGGGGAGAAGATAGGGAAGAGGTAAATTAAAAGAGAGAGGATGTTAGAGGAAGTAAATTACTTACTATTCCCAACTTCCTTACTCACATCATCAAATTCTTTTTTAGTTTTCATAATACCACCAATTGCATTTGCAACATTTAGTCCTGTTACACTATAGATTAACAATTCAACTAACTTTAATAAATTATCTCCAATGTCACCATTGATATGATAAGAATAGAGGGAATAGATGAAACCTATTAATAAACAAATGATTAGAGATGATACTTTTCTTTCTTCTAGACTTATGAAATTTTTTAGGTAGTCGTTCATAGATAAAAAGTTACCTTTCTATTTATTTTAATATTTTGCCATATAAGTATTGAAATTAGCATTTTTAACTTGTTGTAATATTTGATCACAACCAGATTTATTATAGTAAGCACCTACCTGACAACGATATAAAGGCCAACGATTTGTAATAAATGTAGCATCAATAATACCTTCTCCAACAAAAGCAGAATCAATATTAACTTTTTTAATATGTTTAAATAAAATACTTTCTACTTCTTTAACAGTTGGATATCTTTTTTCTCTTTTCTTAAAAGAAGCAACAATTAAACCATATAAAGCAGTTACATGTGGAGTAGCCATTGAAGTACCACTTAATAATCTATACTCATTGTTAGGCCATGCAGAATATATCAAAGAACCAGGAGCACCTACATCAATACCATCATGTGTATTGCTATAACCAGCAGGATTACCACTTTCTTCTATTGCCCCAGTAGTTATTACTTCATATAAAAAACTAGGATAAGAAGCAAATTCTATCGTGTCTGCTCTTCCATCACCAGAATTACCAGCAGCAACAATAACTGCAACTCCTGAATTAATCAATCTACGAATAAGATAATGCATCATTGGATCATAACTACCACCAAAACTACAATTTACTGCTACAACTTTATCTTTTTCTTTAGCAGTTTCATTCCATCTAAGAATATGAATAAATGCTTCTTGTATATTTAAATTTACTTTAGCATCACCAAATACTTTTAATGGCATAATCCTTGCTTCAGGTGCTACACCTGTAGTTTTCCCTGCAATTGTACCTGCTACGTGTGTTCCATGACCTTCTACATCTTTTACATTATCTATACTTTCAATAGATGTAAAATTTTTAGCACCAATAATTCTACCAGTAAATTCCTTATGATTTACATCTAAACCAGTGTCAACTACAGCAATTACTATATCTTCACCTTTTGAACCATTTGGATTGTTCCAAAAACTTTCTACATTAATCATTTTTAAATTCCATAAATTTTGTTCTGAAAATTTTTGTATTGAAAATTCTTGTATTTCATATGGAAATAAATTCATAAAAACACCTCCTAAAAATTATATTTATATTAACTATTTAATACTAATCTCTCTTTTTTCTCCATCCCATTTATATTCCTTACCAAACATATTACAAAAATCTTTAACTGAAAAATAAATATGATCATTAATTATATAATTTTCAACATATGCATCTTCATCATTTACTTTAACCTTAACTGAATCTTTTGTATTCAAAATATTTATATTTGTATTATCTTTAACTTCTTTTGTATTATCTTTTATTTCTTCTTTCTTATCTACTATTTTTTTCTTCAATCCCAATCCTAAAGCCAATCCATTAGTTATACTTTTAACTAACCCTTCCAAGAAGTTTGCATCTTTAAGTAATTTTGCATCATTTACATTTGAGATAAAGAGATTTTCTATTAAACATGCACTACATTTAGAATTCCTTAAAACAGCAAAATTTGCACGTTTTTTACCTCTATCAAATACATTGTATTGTTTCATATATTTCATAATTTCTGCATGTAATATATTCTGTATATCTAATGATTTTTGTGAAGCATTATTATGTATAAATGACTCAAATCCAAATGCATTTGTGTTTTGTGCTGAGTTAATATGTGTTGATAAGAAATAATCAGCTTTAATAGAGTTAGCATAATTTGTTCTGTCGGTTAATGTTCCTCTTGGTGCAATTCTTACATCTACTTCGTAGTTAGATTTTAGGTGATTAACAATACCTTCTACAATAATGTCTGTCAAATCCGACTCATATAATCCATTACCTACTGCACCTGGATCTGAATTTTTACCTATATGCCCCTTGTCTAGTACCAAAATAGTCATTTGAAATAATCTCTCCTTTTTGTTTTTATTATTTTTTATTTTATTGATAATTTATTAATATTTAATTTTTCTTACCAAAATCATCAAAATATTAAAAATTATCAAAAATCACGTTTTACAAAACCATTAATTTATAAGGGTTTAGAGTATGTCAATTTTCTAAAAATCGTTACAAAACTCTCCATTTATTCAAATATTATAATCACAATCTACTTAATCACTTTTTCTATTACACCACTTGTAGTAGGATTAATTACTTTACTAACTATTGGATGTGAATATTGATAGTATGCAAATCCACTAGCAATTAAAGCACAAATTATAGAACCAATAGTAACAATAGTTTGCTTGCATATTTTATTTTTACCTATTTCTTTTGTTATCTCTAAAGTATTTTCATTCTTTTCCCTAGTAATAATTAAATTATTTAAACTTGTTAATATACTATTGCTATGATTAAGTAAATTCATATTCATAGTATTAATATTATTGTTCATTGATTTTTGATCGTCTGCTAAATCTTTTAATATCTCAGATTGAAGAGTCATATTACACTCCAATTTTACAAGCCTATTTTCTTGTGAAGAAAGTCTGTCTTCGACCTCATTAAATTTTGACTTTATTTCATTAGTATCCACAATAATATCGCTCCTTTCATTGGTATTTACTTTTATATCACATCCAATTCCACAAATATCATCAACACATTTTTTATTCAAATATTTAATTTCATTTTCATTATAATCACCTTCGTTCCTATTTCCACAAAAACTTTCACAATTATTTATTAAATTTGTTGTTTCCATATTGACAATCCCTCCTTAATTATGATATAATTCTGTCAAGTCAATAATAGTAACAGTATTATTGAAATTAACTTGTGGAGTAGGGGATTGTTACTCCACAAACCTACATAGATTGGCTAATTTAATATTATTTTATGTATCAGGTACTTCCTCAATTCTCTTTAACCTTATTTAAGTGTAGATATTATGTCTATGCTTATTTGAGGTTTATTTGTTTGTTTATTTACAATATAGGCACTGATAAAATTATTTTTCCACTATTTGCTGATACTATAATTTGTGTTGCTCTGCATTGTACTTGAGGTAGAGGTTGAGGTGGAATATAATTGCCTATTTTACCTATAGTATTACTATTTGAAACATAAAGATAACCATCACCACCAATTGCTAAATTATATTGATCTAAAACACTTTCAAATACTAAATTGCCAGAATAATCAATACAAAATAATTTACTCTGAGAATCAATTACAGCAATAAAAAATATATTATCATTTGAATCAATAACTATATTATTTGAAATATATCCACCTATATTATATGTCCATT
>Ga0209728_1002049_pt1 | contig 10836 bp, 9 predicted proteins | sample RifGroD1_FD_183997 | JGI IMG/M metagenome (GOLD analysis project Ga0209728, IMG submission 183997) | Groundwater microbial communities from Rifle, Colorado, USA - Groundwater D1 (SPAdes) (version 2) | ecosystem: Environmental > Aquatic > Deep subsurface > Groundwater | place: Rifle, Colorado... | reverse complement strand
GAGTCCAAAGAAGATGCTCTTTTAGAATTTGAAAAAATTACTAAAGGCGAATATGGTGAAATAGGCGTTCTAATTATAACAGAAAGAATAGCATTAATGCTAGAAGATATTATTATGGATTGGCAATTAAAAGGAGAATACCCTTTGATTGTCGAAGTTCCAGATATGGAAGGACACATCGAAGGTAAAAAATCCATGCTTGAGTCTATAAGAAAAGCAATTGGACTTTCGGTGTGATTTATTATTTAAAATGAGAAATCTAACCACAAAGAACACAAAAAAGAATTAAAATTATAAATTTATATTTTTAATTACTCTTCGTGAACTGCGTGGTAAAATAGAGTAATTTAAATCTGTGGTAATCCGTGAAAATCTGTGTTATGGGGGATATAGAAATGGCAACTATTGAAAGTGTTGGTTTAAAAAAGATTGAAGGTCCAATACTAATACTCGAAAAAAATGCAAATGTTAAATATGATGAAGTTGTTAAAATTTATAATGATGATAGAAGTTTTCAGATTGGTAAAGTATTAGCAATAAGTGAGAGCAATATTGTTGTTCAAGTTTTTGGTAATACAACAGGTCTTTCTATTAAAAATACCACTGTCGAATTTCTTGGTAAATCAATGAAAATACCAGTTGGTAAAGATATGCTTGGTCGTGTTTTTAATGGACTTGGCGAACCTTTTGATAATCTTCCTCAAATTTTTAGTAATGACTTTAGAGACGTAAATGGCACTGCGATAAACCCTTACATTAGAGAATATCCAAGGGATTTTATACAGACTGGTATTAGTGCAATCGATGGACTTACAACATTAATTAGAGGGCAGAAGTTGCCTATTTTTAGTGGAAATGGGCTTCCTCATAATATTTTGGCAGCTCAAATTGTTAGACAGGCAAAACTTAAGAGTAGCACAGAAGATTTTACAATCGTTTTTGCTGGAATGGGTGTAAAATTTGATATAGCAAGGTTTTTTATTGATAATTTTGAAAAGTCTGGCGTTTTGTCAAATGTAGTTTTATATCTTTCATTAGCAGATGCTCCTTCTGTAGAAAGATTAATTACTCCGCGAGCCGCCCTAACAGCAGCTGAATATCTTGCTTATGATCTTGGGATGCACGTTTTAGTTATTATGACTGATATGACAAACTATTGCGAGGCATTAAGAGAAGTTTCTACATCAAGAGGGCAAATTCCTTCTCGTAAAGGGTATCCAGGGTATCTATACTCTGATTTGGCTTCTTTATATGAAAGAGCAGGACGTATTAGGAGTAAAAAAGGCTCTATTACTCAGATACCTATTCTTTCAATGCCAAATGACGATATTTCGCATCCAATACCAGACTTGACTGGTTATATTACAGAGGGACAAATAGTACTTGACCGTGAGTTATTCCAAAAGAATGTTTACCCTCCAATTGCTGGGCTTCCTTCGCTTTCGAGGCTTATGAAAGATGGAATTGGTGAAGGGATGACAAGAGATGATCATAAAGATGTGTCGTCTCAATTATTTGCTTGTTATGCAAAGGTTAAAGATTTGCGGGCTTTGGCTTCGGTTATTGGTGAAGAAGAATTAAGCGATCTTGACAAAAAATACCTTGAGTTTGGCAATGAGTTTGAAAAAAGATTTTTGACACAGACTCATACTGATAATCGCTCGATTGATGATACTCTTGATCTTGGTTGGGAATTATTAAAAATCTTGCCTGAAGCCGAACTTTATAGAATAAATGAGAAGTACATAAAAAAATATTTACATAAAATAGGATAAGACTATGGCTATAATGAATATTCCACCAACAAAAACAAATTTACGAAATCTCAAACAAACAAAGAGTATTGCAACAGAAGGGTATGATTTGTTGGAGCAAAAAAGAGAAATATTAGTTATAGAATTAATGAGTTACCTCGAAAGAGTAAAACGAGTAGAAAAAGACTTAGATAAAGAAATTACACTAGCTTATAATTCGTTACAAAAAGCAATTTTTACTCTTGGTCATAAAGAAGTTAAAGACAAATCACGATTTATAAATTATAATTTTTCGATGAGAAAAAAAACAACTAAACTTATGGGAATGAACCTTCCATCTGTTCATGTTGATTCACCTCAATTGAGACTACAATATTCTTTTTTAAATACAAATGCAATAGTTGATGAAACATCCAAAAAGTTCTTAAAATTAATTTCTCTTTTATGTGAAATGGCTGAAATTAGGGCGATTGTCTGGAGACTTTCTATGGAAGTAAAAAAAACTCAAAGACGAGTAAATGCGTTGGACAAAATCGTTATTCCACAGGCAAAAGAAACAATAAAATTTATAGAAAGCTCCTTAGAAGAAAAAGAAAGAGATGAACTTTTCATTACAAAGCTTGTAAAAACCAAAATGGAGGGGTAATTATGAAAGAATTAGTAAAAAACATTCTTGTTGCTATAAGCGGCTCGGAATCCTCATTGAATGCAGCAAAATACTCTATAATGCTTGCAAAAGACTTTAAATTCAATCTTTCTGTGGTTTATGTTGTTGATACACACACATTAAAAGACCTCATGTTATCAAAGATATTTATAGAAGAAGAATCAACTGAATACGAAAAAAACATGCTCGCTAACGGCAACAGATACCTCGCTTATGTCGAAGAACTTGCCAAAAGTAAAGGCGTAAAAATAAATAAAATCCTAAAAACTGGAAGTATTGCAACGATGATACTTGAAACAAGTGAAGAACAACAAATTGATTTAATAATACTTGGAGGGTGGGAAGTAAACCGTTCAAAAAGAGATTTAGTCTCAAAATCACATATGGAAGTACTAATGGATTCAAAAAAACCAGTCTTAATCGTAAAAGAAGAAGAAGTTGAGACGATATTTAAGAAATTTTAAGAAATAAAGGTAAATAACTATATTTTATGAAATTTTTATACAAACACTATAATTATCCTCAATGATCACTTGGGTCTCAGGAAATGAGATTTTTAACACGAAGTTTACGAAGAATTGGAAAAATTTTCAATAAATATAGATATTTTTTTAATTACCCATTAAAAACACGTGCATTTTTAAAGAGAGAAAAAAATATGCTTCTGGCGTTTTCTAATGACTTATTCAGTAACCCATCAATTAATCTTAGTTATCGCTAAAACCAATTAATTGTTGATATAAAATTACTAATAAATTTAAAAATAAATTTTAATTTCACAACCGTTTGTGTTATTAATTTCTATTTTTCCATTAAGCTGTTCTACAAGGATTTTTACAAGTTTTAACCCAAGATCATCAGTTTTATTTATATTATCTATATAATACCCAACTCCATTATCTTTTACTTCAAATAAGAATTTATTTTGTTCTAAATTTTTAAATTTTATTGATATTATACAGTTTTCAATATCTTTAAAAGCATATTTAAAAGAATTTGTTAATAATTCATTCAATATCAACCCACATGAGATTGCTTGTTCTATATTTAATAAAATTTTGTCAATATCAACTTCTATTCTAACATTTTGAACGTCTTTTCTAAACAAATTGTAAACAGAATCAATTAATTCTTTAATATATGTTTCAATATCTATTTCTTCAAAATTTTCTGATTTATACAGTTTATCGTGAATAATTGCAATAGAGCCTATTCTACTTTTAATTTCTTCAAAAATCTCAGTAGAAACTTCATTTTGATACTTATCTTTTTTAAGAGAAATTAAATTCATTATTAAGTATAAATTATTTTTTATTCTATGGTGCATTTCTTTTAAAAGAGTTTCTTTTTGAAATAAAAGAGATTTTAATTTTTCTTCACTTTTCTTTAGATTTTCTTCTGCAATTTTTCTTGTTGTAATATCAGTGAGCATTCCAAGTGCACCAATATAATTTTCATTTTTATCAAATAACATATTTACAGAAATAATAACCCATATAAAAGAATTATTTTTACATTTTAACCTAAAATCGCATACTGTTTTTTTGATTTGATAAATTTCAATTAATTTTTTATTAGCACTTTCTTTTAATTCATTTTCTATAAAATCAAATAAGGATTTTCCTATCATTTCTTCCATTGTATAACCAAGCATATCAGCCATCGTTTTATTAACAAGAACGGTGTTGTTATGATTATCAATAACCCATATTCCTTCATTTGCAGTTTCTATTATTCTTTTATAATTTTGTTCACTTTCTATTAAATCATCTTCCATCTCTATCGTGTTCGTAATATCTCTTGCTGTAAATATAGTACCTTCATAATTGTTGTCTTTTAAGAGAGGAATTAAATATCCAGACTGATAAGTTAATTTTTTTGTTGGAGTATTAAATCTTATACCTCTAAAATTTAGTATGTTAAAAACTTCTTTTGAATGTTCAAAATACGAAATTAACTCAGTATTATCATCTAATATATCCGAAAATATGTTTTTACCAATAATCTCATTTCTTGGCAGATCAATTATTCTTTGCATTCCATTATTCACATAATAAATAATATCATTTTTATCAAAAACTAAAACTCCATCAATTATATTTTCTAATATAGTCTCATAAAAACTCTTCAGTTCAATTATTTTTTCTTGAGAAGTCTTTGCCTCTGTAATATCAAAACCTGTAGCTAAAATATATTGTTCATTAGATAAAGTTATTACTTTTGCAAAACAATTAACCCATTTTATTTCATTATTCTTTGTAATAATTTTAAATTCATAATTTGATGGAATATCTTCGCCTCTTTGTCTTGCTAATCCTATTTCTTTTACCATTTCTCTATGTTCAGGGCTTATCAAATCCAAAAAATTCATTTTTAGCAACTCTTCTTTTTTGTAGCCTATTATTTTCTCTAATGCTTCATTTACAAAAACTAACTGATTATCTTTACGAATTACTATTGAAGTATCAACCATTTCTGTAATATTTTTGAATAAGATTTCACTTTCTTTTAATTTTTTTTCTATTATCATTCTATTATCTATTTCTGTCTCAGCTAATTCATAAGGTTTTTTTATAGCCATTTGTGCAATTGCTTTATAAATACAGTAGCTATAAAGCAATAAAAGCAAATGAATATATAAATCTAACGAGTCTTTTTCTAACACAGAAAAGAAATTAACAATCTGAGATATTATAAAAAACACAAAAGCAAAACTAAGATAATAAAAAGTTTCTTTTACAAATACATCTTTTTGTTTTATTAAAACTAAAAACGAAATGATGGAAATTATTATTATAAATAATTGAGTTATTGTTTTAAACAAAGTTGGATTATTATCTAAGAAAGTTGAAGGAAATATTCTAAAATAAAAAACTATCAACAAAATTATAGCAAAAAGTACAGTATATGAGTAGAATATAATTCTAATATTAATTTTTTTCTTAATAAATATAAAAGATAGCAAAAAAGACCCAGATATTATAAAATTAGAAATTATTTTTAATTGATAAGACAAATCTTTTGGGTAACCAACAATAATTCCTAATCGATCATGAGAAATAATATGCAGGAAATTAAATGTTCCATAAAAACAAAATGCGACTCCAAGAAACATCAAGTAACTATTATTATTTGATTGGTAAGAATTTGCTGCAATAATTAAAACTGCAAAAGAAACAATAATACCAAAAAGTTCTAATGAAAAATGGAATAGTGAATAGTTTTTTGTGCTTAAAAATACAAGACCTGCAATAAAAGATAAAAGATAGATTAATTTTTCAATTTTTATATTTTGTTTGTTCATATTGTGCTCTTAAAAACAAAGTATTGAATACAATTATCATTATAAAATAAAAAATTTGAGAAAACAATAGGAAAATAAAAAAATAATATTTTATAAAAAATTATCAATTTACAATTTTATTAATTTCTAATTATATACCTAAATTTCAATTTAATAAAATAATCTCAGATAAACCACGAAGTTTACGAAGAATTGGAGAGTATTTCAATAAAAAAGATATTTTTTTTAATTTATTGAAATTTTTAATCAAAATTATTTTTCTTATCGCATTTTCTTCGTTTTTTTCGTGACTTTTGTGATTTAAACTAATTCTTGAGGTGATATTATTCTTATTGCCATTTTAAAAACGATTGAGTATAATTAGAGAGTTTTTTTAGATTATATTAATATTGTATAATTTTATGTTATAAATTCTATTTAATATGTGAGGTTTATCACATAATATATTGACTTTTTTTGTACAATGTATTATCATTTTTATAAATTAAGACTTTTATTTATTAAATGAGTATTGGTCAGATTGACACTGATTAAAACTTTTTAATATTCCGCAAATTAAATTAGATATTAGGAATTAATATGTTTAATAACAGAAACACTATTTTAAGATTATCAAAATATAAAAAAGCTTTAGTAAGACTTAAATCTCTTGGTTTTATAAAAGTTTTTTCTGAAAACCTATCAGATGCTGTTGGAGTTGACTCCTCACAGGTTAGAAAAGATTTTGCTTTATTTGATATTTCTGGTACTAAAAAAGGCGGATATTTAATAGATAATTTAATTGAAAAATTAAATGAAGTACTTGGTAAAGGTGAAGTTGAAAACGTTATTATAGTTGGAGCAGGAAATATAGGTACTGCTTTAATGAAATATAAAGGATTTATTTTAGAAGGGGTAAAAGTAGTTTGTGCTTTTGATAATAATCCTTCTAAAATAAACAAAGACAGTGATATTCCTGTATTACCTATTGAAGAATTAACTAATTATATAAAAGAAAATAAAATTAAAACAGCAATTATGGCAATACCTGATTTATTTGCTCAACAAATCCTTGATCTTATGATAGAAGCAGGCATTAAAGGATTGCTTAATTTTGTACCAATCCATCTTAGAGTCCCAGATGATTTTGTTATAAGTAATGTAAACCTTGAAATGGAACTTGATACTGTACTTTATTATGTCAACGCAATAGAAAATCAAAAAAAAGAAAAAAAATAGAAATCTTAATTTCATATTTATATAAAAATCAAAAAAAACAAAGTTTTTTAGTTAGAATATTGCCAATTTTTTATGATCTTTATGGTAAAATTAATTTAATATAGTGTTTTCTAATAATCTCTATCTATTAGCCTCTCTTATGCTTATTTCGTAAGAACCTGTTCCAGTACCATTATAATCATATATTTTTATATAACAATCTTGAGATAAATTATTATAAAAACTTGAATAATAAAATGTTTTATCACTTGAATTGTCATCAGAAGAAAATTTATATATCTCTTTCATTTTCTTTTTATCTTTGTCATAAATTATTCCCTCCAAATTCATCTTGTCTTTTTTGTACCATTCTAACTTGATATAATAACTGATATTTGCTTTTATAGGAAAACGATAATAATCAACATCAATTACTGACTCAATTGAGGCATTGGTTATTAGACCGTCCACAGGTAAAACAAAAGATTTCTCAAAACTATCATTTGATTCTTTTTCTTCTAGTTTTTCAACTGTACATCCAATAATAAAAATAGTTATAAAAAATATTAAAAAATATAAAATTGTTTTATTCATTGTATTCTCCTCGTATAAAAATTATTTTCCATCTATTTTTTGGTAATACAAACAGTATTCATCATAAAGATTATTTTTTTCAGCATATAATTGTTCTATATAATCAATGATTAGTTTATTTTGAGTTTCGTAATATTCAACCTTATTTATATCATTTGGAATATTTCCTTTATCAATCAAATCTTTTTTTTGTTTTATATAATCTATTTTAGCTGTTAATATTTGTATGTTTTTTGAAATTTTTTTGATATTTAAATATAATTTTTCCATAGACAAAATAACTGAGTCTTTATAAGAAGAAATATCAGTTTCATATTTAATTATTTCATTTTTTAACCTTTTAACAGAAAGCCCCGTATTAGCAAGTTTATCGAGGTCAATAGAACCAATTATACTAAGATTAAAATTTCCAAAGTCCCAATCATTGGTTTTTTTATTTTCATAATTATATTTATAATCATCAATTTTACTTACATAATAATAATTGTTGTAATCATAAAGAAGGTATTCTCCAGACATAGCAGCATTTATACTTTTTCCTTGCATATTAAAATTAACACCTAACGTTAGATTATCAGCGAATTTACTATCAAGTCCTATATTTAAATTAGGAAAAAAGTTCATAAAATTTAACACATAATCTTTTTTTTGTTCTTCAATATCAATATATTTATTTTTTATTATTATATTTTTTTCTAAAGCGAGTTTAATATCATTCTCTTTATTTAAAACAATCTCTTTTAAAGGAGTTGTTAAAATAAGTTTTTTTGTTAAAGGTCGCCTTAGCGTAGAAAGTAAAGACAATTTGTTTTCTGTGATTTTTGATTCTAACCATAAAATATTTTTTTCAATATTTAATTTTGTAATTGTGTTGTCTGCTGAAAAAAGTCCTTCTATTCCATTTGTTGCCCCTGTGTTTTTAAAAAGTTCGAGGGTTTTGATGTAATAGTCTAACTGTTCCTCAAAAACAAGTGTTTCGTAATAGAGTTGTCGTACAAGATACCTTATCGATAGTTTATACTGATCTACCAATATTTCTTTTTTTATTTTATGATTTTTTGAGTCAATTATTAAATCTATTGTAGAAGAATCAAAAATTTTTTGACTAAATTTTATCTTTTGTCTTAAAGTATTGTCATTTGAAGATGTTTGTTCTTTATAATTATCTGGAAGTTGATATTTTTTTTCTTCACCAACATAATTATATCTATTACTATCATCCAATGAGAATGTCACATCTGGAAGATAAGCAAACCAATTACTAATTAAAGAAATATCAAGATTTTCTTTATCAATTTGAGTTTTTATCACATCATAAGATGTTTTTTCTGCTAAATCAACGCATTCTTCAATAGAAAGATTTAATACAGTAAAATTAATTTCTTCAGAATACATATTAAAATAAATAAATGTAGTAAAGATAAAAAATAATAAAACTTTAAATTTTTTTCGCATAATTAACCTTTCTATATATAACACAGATTAATCAGATTGTCACAGATTACACTGATTAAAATCGCATAATTACTTGATATTAAAGTAATTAGATTTTATGATATATGACAAACCTGAAACATTTGGGTATATCAAAAACTTATTTTTAACCCTAAAAGAGCGTTATTTGGATTAACTCCCAAAATAGGGGAATATTTTGTTAAATTATATTTGTTATACATTAAATTTTTTTGTTTTTCAAGACTGTATGCAATAAAAAAAATAATACCAGCAAGCTCCATAGCAGAGCCAATACTTAACAAAACACTAATAGAAACCATATTTTGTCGTGTGCCTGAACTTTCGTTAATATGTGATTCTGTTTCTCTATAATTAAATCTATTCGTAATATTTAATCTATTAATTTTAATCATATTAAATGCAATTAATTCTACTATTCCACCAGTGATAGATATTCCTCCGTAAATAAGAAGTAGCATCCCAGTTATAGCAAGTTTTTTGTTTAAATTCCATGGTTTTAAGTATGATGGAATGTTTTTATCTATATTTTGTCTTTTTTCTAATGGAATTTGATTTAATAGTAAATTTGCTTTATCTTCATATATTTTAGAAAAAATAAATAGAGTGGCAATAGAAATATTAAAAAACATGCCGCAAGAAAGAGAAGAAATCCCTAATGCTAATATATCGTTATGATTATAATCAAAAATTCCTGAATCATCCGGTATAAAATCTTCCTGAAAATTGTAATATGCAAAAATAGGAATTGAAGCTAAAGAAAATATAGCAGCTGGGGTGAGTAAACCTATCCCTACATCTCTTGTGTATTTAGAAATTGTTAGAAAATTATATATTTTCTTTTCTATCAAATCCTCATCTTCTTGAGAATACAGAAGGTTTGATAATAATAGTAAAAATAATATAGCAATTTTTTTCATTTATTACCCTTATTGTTTTTAATTTTAAATGATATAGAACTACCAATATTTACACCATAGTAAAAAAATGGCAAGTTACCTGTATAATAAACCCCAAACACAAGTTTACTTCTATATAGTAGAGTAAATAAAAAATCAAGTTCGCAATAAAATACGCTAAAAATAATATCATTATCTTTACCTAAAAAAACATCGCAGCTAATTTTTTGTGAAAAACCTATATTTAAGTAAGAATTATACTCGTCTTTAGAAAATGTTTTCCAATAATAAAAATCGTTAAAAGAAAAAACGTCTTTATTATTATCTATCTCATTTCTTGGTTTTATCCAACTTTCTTGATAAATAACATAAGAATAAGGACACCACATTAGTTTTATCCCTAAAGTCGATATTCCTAAACCAACCTTATTTTTTTGTAACGAAAACATAGGATAAAAAGAATATGAAAAGTCAATTCCATTTTGAGTGTAAATTTTATTAATATTGCGTTCATACCCTAAAGAAAGATTGTTTTGTAGAGAAAAATTATTCTCTAAAATAAATCCACCAAAATTTAAGCTTAATTTTGTACCTATATAGTGTTCTTTTGCCTGAAATGATACGGTTATAATAAAAATAATAAATATAATATATATTTTTTTCATATTTTCCTTATTATTTCTCATTTATCCCAATTTTTAAAAGAAATGGAGTTTTAACACGAAAAACACACGAAATTTCACGAAGGTTTAATTTAAAAAAATAGATTTTATCCGTATTTCCTCCGTGCTTTTATGCGAAATTTTTTTATCAAAATTAAAATTGTGTTATCTATTGGCATTGTTTATTGCCTTTTTTTGGCATTCACAATTTATTCTTTATATTTATCAAGTATTTTTTTTATCGCATCCCTTGTATTATCAATTATCTCTTTATAAGACAAAGCCT
>Ga0209728_1002048_pt1 | contig 10842 bp, 11 predicted proteins | sample RifGroD1_FD_183997 | JGI IMG/M metagenome (GOLD analysis project Ga0209728, IMG submission 183997) | Groundwater microbial communities from Rifle, Colorado, USA - Groundwater D1 (SPAdes) (version 2) | ecosystem: Environmental > Aquatic > Deep subsurface > Groundwater | place: Rifle, Colorado... | reverse complement strand
TGGTTGAATTTCCAAATGCAATAGAATCTATAGGAATGAAAAAATATAGCAATGATTATGGTATGTTTAACAAAGAATTTGAAAATTGGACTGGAGTAAATTTTGGTGATAGTAAAATAAATAAGAAACAATATTGGATTTCATATTATGGAATAGAAAATATCCGACAATTCATTTTAGGAATAGCACAGAAAATTATAGTGAAAAATGAAAAAGGAAATTGGGTTAGCAAATCAGGGGTATATAGTAATAAAGTTGAATGGAAAAAGATATTAAATGAGTTTGATAATAGATGTATTTACTGTGGTAGCGAAGATATGCTTATGGCAGAGCATATTATAGCCCAAAGTAGTGAGGGAAGTAGCGATTGCATTCATAATCTCATTACCTCATGCCCCAAATGTAATAAAGATAAAGGAACAATGGATATGAAATCATGGATAGATATAAAGTTAGAAGATAGTAGTATGACAGAAGAACAGGTAGAAAAGATTAGAGAGCATATTAGAAAATACCGTGTTTAAATAAATTAATTATACATATTAATAAATAAAAAATAGGAGGAATAAAATATGATTAAATCAAGAATTGAAGAAATTAAATCGCTATTAAATAATGAAGGTTTTTTCATGGATATGGGAATTGATCATTCAAATCACACATTTAATGTAAGTGTAATTGATAATAATAATGAACTTGTAGATGTTTATAGCATAGGGTTAACTGAATTATATAATAAAATATTTGAAGATAATGCTGAATTTAGATGGACTGATGATATGGATAATTAATAGTTTATTTAAAAGGGGTTGTCCAATTAATTTTGGATGACTCCTATTTGAAGATTTCAGCACATATCCTATTAGTAAATTAATAAATAAATTTATTTGACAAGTATTAATAGGTGTAGTATAATTATCACAAGGAGGAAACTAATAAATAAAATTATCTACATACAAATAAAAAGGAGATTGATCTATAATGACAAATGCCATTGCAGAAAAAATACGCTTTCATTTACAATAAGTTTCAATATGAATTTTATTTCAGTAAAGGACTTGTACCATTAAAAATTGATTTTGGTTCTAAGGGTGATTTATATGTTCAATTTCTTAATACAGATGAACTTCAAAAAGCATTTAGAGAATGGTGCAAAAAGGATAAATAATTTAATTTTTTAGAAAAGTATAAAGGAGATTAAAATATGATTACTAAAGAAAGAGAATTCGTCTATATTTACAATCCTCAACAATCACAATTCTATTTTTCTAAGGGTATCTTGCCTATAAAAGTAGGCACTGGTAGTAAAGGCGATCCATATACAATGTTTAAAAATACAGAAGAAATTAAATTAGTTTTTACAGAATGGTGTACTCGTAAGAAATAAAAGTTCTTACATGATATGAGGAGATATGAAAGGAATGGTGAATTTATTTGGAAGAGGTCTTAAAGAAAAACAAAGTTTACGTCAAAGACGGTATTGAAATTGCAAAAAAGATGGGAAAATTATATGTTACATATAGAAGGAAGTTTATCGAACAATATAAAGATAAAGAAAATGGTGAAATAAAGTGGACAGAGAGAAAGTTCGCATTAAACGATTCTGAGATATTAAAACATCTAACACAACAGAAAACAATAGGTGTATTTTCTGGAAGTATAATAACCTCATTTATGTGTTTTGATGTAGATATTAAAGATGAAAAATTATGTGAATGGGCAGTTTATAAAATAGTTGAAACATTGCAAGACTTTGGAATAGCAGGAAAATATATTCATATTAGTATTAGCGGATCAAAAGGTTATCATGTAGAAATTTTCTTTAATGAACCTGTATACCTTAATAATATAGAAGCATTATACTTGATGGTTCTTAATGAAACAGAATTGCTAAATATTGATTATGGCGAGATAGAACTTAGACCGTGTAAAACAAAAACTGATAAGGTGTTGGGAGTTAAATTACCACTAGGTAAAAATCTTAAGACTAATAAAACTTGTTGGTTTTGTGATTATGGCAAAGGATTAAAACCTATAAAGGATTATAATTATATTTTATCCATTGAAACAATGCCAAAAGAAATATTATTGGATATTTTAGAAAAAGAAGAAGATACTACAGTAACACCAGAACAACAATATACTATTGAGAAAATCACAGACAAACATAAACCATTGCCTGAGTATAAAAATAATATTGATGAAAAATATACAGTAGAACAAGTTGAAAATGTAATAACTAATGGATTACAAATTACAGGATCAAGACATAATGCTTTATTCAATATTATTAAGTATTATAAACACTTAGGAGTGTCAAAAGAAGATAATAAGGAATGGGTTACTGAATGGATGTTTCAGCAAGATAAAACAACATATACAACTAAATGGGAAAATGTATTATTAGATATTTCAGAAATTATTGATTATGTTTATACAAATAATTGCAGTTTCGTGATAAAGAATTTAAACATAGATGTCGGTATGGAAGAAATAATAGAAATCATTAAAGTGAAAGGTAAAAATAATCAATTAGTTTTATACTCATTACTTGTCCATAGCAAAAGATATTCTGTAAAAAGTGGACAATTTTATATGTCTTATAAACAAATGAGCCAAGTAACTGGAATTAAATCTAGGACTACATTAGTTAAAATAATTAAACAATTAGAAGAACTAAAACTAATTACAGTAACAAGAGGAGAAATAGCAAAATACAATACAAAATTACATAAACCAATTACGGATACTAATAAATATATTGTAAACCTTTTGTGTCCAGTATTAGAAATTGGAACTAGCGTATTATTTAAAGTATGTGATAAAGATTGTGTAAATTGTTTTAATGCTTGTTTATGTAATATGTATTCCAATAAAGAATTAAAAGTAATATTAACTGATTGGGATTATAGAGAAGTAACAAAGTATAGAGATTACTGTACTAATATTATGGTTATTATTTACTAGTAAATAAATAATAAGACTCTAATACTAATAGTAATAACAATAATAAGACCTATGGTAACGAGGTTACGAAGAACCCAACGTAGGGTTATATAATAACCTATTGTGTTCAATTTCCAACGCGTTTTTAGGAAATATATGGATATTTATGGTTGAGGGAGTATAGTCCTCCTTCATTTTTATGCGATATGAAAGGATATGATAATAATTAATAAAATAGGGATTTATAAAATAACTAATACAATAAATAATAAAGTATATATTGGTCAAAGTCAAGATATAGATACTAGATTAAGAGGACACAAAAGCACATTAAAAGCGAACACTCATTTTAATATTCATTTACAAAGAGCTTACAATAAATATGGTATTGATAATTTCGTATATGAAACTTTAGAAGAATGTAGTGAAGATATTATTAATGAGAGGGAATCTTATTGGATAGACTTTTACAATTGTCGTGATAGATTTTATGGATATAATATTGATTTTGGTGGAAAAAAGAATGCAATGTCCGATGAGCATAAATTAAACATGAGTATTGCTAAAAATGGAGTGCATCGTGAAACACCACTTATATACATAACTTATTCAGAAATTATAGAAATTCTAAAACAATCTAATAAGAATGAAAAACTTTTATTATATGCTATGCTAGTTTATAATAAAAGATATGCTGATGATAATAGCATCTTCTATATGTCTTATAAACAAATGTCAATAGAAACTGGAATAAAAGGAAGAATAACACTTTTAAAGATAATAAATAAATTTGACACTACCGGAGTTATTGAAAAAATTATTAAGGATTTTAATAAAACTAAAGAAGTAAATAGTTTTAAAATAAATATTAATATGATCGCTGATGACAATATGTTTCTTGTTGATAAAAAAGATAATTGCAGAGAGTCATTTAATAATTGTTTATTATCATGGTTTGATAATAAATATATAAAGAATTTATGCGGTAGAAGGCACTACGAGGGAATAATGAGATATGAAATAGCAAAATAGAGAATTTTGGAATAAATATGTAAATAACGATATAAGGGAGATGTATTAAATTATGTTAGAGGAAAAGATATATAGTATTGAAGAGTTAGAAGTCATAAAACCATATGGATTCATTTACATAACAACAAATCAAATTAATAATAGAAAGTATATTGGTCAAAAGAAGTTAACCAATGATTGGAGAACATATTTAGGAAGTGGATCTCTTTTAAAAATAGCAGTATTTAAACATAATAAAGAAAATTTCAATAGAGAAATAATCGCTATTGCATATTCCAAAGAAGAACTCAATAAATTAGAAATTAATTCAATTAAAAACCACAATGCTGTAGAGGATAGTCATTATTACAATATATCTTCTGGCGGTGGAGGAGGGTACAAATTAAAGAAAGGTGCTCGTAATAATATATTTAGAATTAATTCATTGAAATCAAAACAGGAAGATTATCTATCTAAAATCCCAAATGAACTTTTTTATGTTAATGGTAAATTAAGTATATTGAAAAATAATGATAATGACTATAAAACTCTATATATTTTAGATTTTTTATATATGAATCAAAATAGGAGAAATATAATAAAATTTCGTCTAAAGGATATGATTTCAGACTGTGGATTTATGTGTAATTCAAGAAAAGATGAATCTATTGATAGATTTAAAGATATATTGTGTAATCTTCAAGCAAGCGAAATTATTAAATCAGATAAAGATTTTAATAAAGCAAAAATAAATGATAGACTTGAATGCTCATTGGAAATTAACTTAAACAATAATTGTTTTATCCTTTATGATTCAGAGAAAAATAAAATATTAAATCAAACAACAGTTGATAAAGTTGATAATCATAAATTGTTTTTATATTATTCATACTTAAAATGTATGATATCTAAAGATAGTATCAGCAATTCAAAATCAATAATATTATCTCATAAATTAATAAATGAGAATTTAGGAATTACAAATATAAGCATTGATAAATACAATATAGCACTTATTGAGTTGGATATGATTAGAAAAGATTCAGCAGGATTATGGTATTACAAAGATGATATTAATAAAGCACTAAAAGAGAGTTGTAATATTTATACTTTATTCACCAATGAAGATGAATCTACTCATAATCTTAAAGAAGGAATAAAGTATTGGAAAAAATTAGATACAAATCAGAATAGAGTATTCAAAGGTACTAGGGAGTATGAGAATAATAATCGTAAACTTAATGGAGAATTAGGTTCTATTATTAAGAAAGAAAATCTAGGTACTGTAACAGCAGAAGATATTGTTAGAAAAGGTGAAATATTGGCATCAACAAAACCTGATGAAGAAAATATAAAATAATGTCAATATTTGATGCTAATCCTAATGAATTATTATCGAATATATTTGAAGGTAAGAATATTGATATTTCTGAGAAGTATTATGATTTAGAAGATTCATTAGGTTTGATGGATGGAGAAAATTTAGCAAAAGGTATTAAATATGAAGATTATAAATGGGTAATGATTAATTATAAAGAAAATGAGCATCAAAAGTTTGTAGATTATGTTGTCAAGAAAAAGACAGATGTATTTGATATTATAGATAATCGTACATCAGCAGAGATTAAGGGTAGAGGGTTGCAGAACAATAAGAGGAAATTGATTATAGAAGATACTGTTGTTGATAAAGTTGTTAAGGTAGATATTGAACCTAAACCAGATATCTTTGAAGATTGGTTTGATGTAGATGAATGTGATAATAACAAATTAACTGATGCGGAATATCAAGCAAAATTAGAATGTGAAGTCGCTAATGATGATCAAATACCGTATGAAGTTAAAAGAATTATTCAGCAAATGCAAGAAGATATAAGTGATGATGATTTTTATGATTTGTTGGGATAAATGAATAAAATAAAATAAATAAATCCAATAAAAGTATGTATTTATGTGAAATGCTGTTTCTAGAAGTGGCTTGTAGCAAGGGTTGTAGAGGTGGAAATTGTTGGATAATTGAGTTTTAGGAGGTAAAAATGAAAAATGAATAATAATGATAGAGTTTTTATTGTTAGTAAAGAAAAATCAAAACAATTTTTAGAAGATAGTAAAAAGAATGTTATTAGTCATGAGTTTTTGAAGAAATGTTTGTGGGCGAGTAGGTTGTTAAATAAGGGAAGGGAATAGGAGGAAATCATTATGTCTGGATTAACACCTAAAAAGAAAGAAGAATTAAAACGGATGATGGGTAAGTATTCAGGAAAAGCCAGTTTGAGTTTGTTGAATTTGATGGATAAGAAAAGGATCATTGTTTCAACAGAAGAATCTTTAGAGGATATTATTCCTATTAATTGGTCTGAGGATGTTTTGAGTGGTAAGAAGGGGATTGAGATTTGTGGGTGTGAGCATGATTTTATGAGAATGCAATATTCTGATGAGGAATTTAAGTGTAGTAAATGTGGAGTTAATAGGGATGATTTAGGTTGGATTGGTAGGTTGTGCGAGGAGCAGTAATAGAGTTAGTTTCTAATTTTTATAGAATTTTATATTGATTTAGTTTTTGAGAGGATGTGAAGGCATTCTCTTTTTTATTTGTAGATTTTTTAGTTGGAAAATAAATATGGTTGCTCCTTCAGGGATCGATACCTGATGTATTGTTTGATTCTTTTATTAGGATTTGATGATTTTGAGTGTAAAACTAGAGTCTTGTGCTACTACACAGGACTCTTATTCCATTTTAGACTTTTTTGAGTAGAAGAAAGGATAGGTGTGTTTATTATGGGTTTGATAACAAAAGAGGTTGAGGTTGGATTAAGTTCTATTAATTTAAGACATTACGAGGAACTAAAGTATGAAATACCAAAATCAATAGGGAGTAAAGGAAGATTAATTGTACCAAGAGGAACGAAAATAAGAGTAAAAGTTGAAGATTTAACAAATAGTTCTGCTGTATTTGTTGACTGTGAATGTGATGGATGTGGCAAAGAATTAAATGGAATAACATGGTATAATTATAATAGATCAGTAATAGATAGTAATAAATATTATTGTCAAAAATGTGCTATGAATGGACATAAAAAATGGGTTAGTTTCTTTGAATGGTGTTACTTAAATTTATCTAAAAAGTTGGCTGATTATATTTTATTAAGATGGGACGAAGAATTAAACGTCGATAAAGATGGAAATAAAATAAGTCCAAAAGATATACCATATGGTTCTGCTGGTTTAAATAAAAAAGGATATTGGTTTAAATGTCTTGACCACCCTGAACATCTTTCGGAAAAAAAGAGTATTAATGGTTTTACAAATGGTAAAAAAGGAAGCATCACTTGTAAACAATGTAAAACTTTATCAATTACTCATCCACATCTAATATATTTTTTAAAAAATAAAGAAGACGCATATAAATATTCAATGGGCGAACATAAGAATATAATGATAAAATGTCCAAGATGCGGTTGCGAAAAAGAAATGATGATTTACAATTTTATACAAGATGGGTTTACTTGTCCACAATGTTCGGATGGGGTTCCATATACCGAAAAATTCATGTTTAATTTATTAAAACAATTAATAAAGATAGTTTTTATAAATCAGTTAACTAAAAAGGTATTAAAATGGTGTAATAATTATAGATATGATTTTTACATAGAAAAATTAAAGGGAATTATTTGTGAGTGTCACGGATCACAACATTATGAAGAACACAAAGGTAATTGGCAATCATTAAGTGAAATTCAAGATAATGATTTTGATAAGGAATGGTTAGCAAGAGAAAATGGTATTGATAATTACATAATCTTAGATTGTAGGAAAAGCGAATTAGAATGGATAAAGAATAGCATTATGAATAGTAAGCTACCAAAATTATTAAATTTCAAAGAGGAAGATATTGATTGGGAACAGTGTCATGAGTATGCTTGTAATAGTCTAGTTAAAGAAGTTTGTGATTTATGGGGAAATAATTTACAAAACACATTAAAAATTGCAGAAGAATTAAAGATTTGTAGAACAACTGTTACAAAGTATTTAAAACAAGGTGCTGAATTAGGTTGGTGCGATTATGATGCAGAGGAAGAAAGTAAAAAATCACATTTTAAAAAAATGAAAAAATAAATAATTTTATAAGGACTTAATACTACAAAAAGTATTAAGTCCTTATTTTTTCTCATTTACTAACTTGAGACAACATATTGTTTATTACTGTAGTTTGTGTACTACTTGTATTCACAATGCGATTTTCGTTCCTTAAGATATCCTTCCAAATAGAATTTGTACGATACATAAATCCGTTCATAGTCAATTTCTTTAGTTTAATTTTCCAATCTTCATCGTCAATGAGAAACTTAGCAATATGGTGATATCCAATCATAAACATACTTTCATTTGCGAAACTCTTGCTTTTTTCAAACGCCCTGATATCTGGATGAACATCCCCCATACTTTTCGGGAAATTTTCAATTAATTCTTCCCAAAACAAACATAAAAAATTTCCAACCCTCTCACATTCCTTTTGTGTCGCAGGTTTAAATGCAGATATTCCCTTAGTTAATACTGAAAATGTAATTATTTTATCAGATTTTTTACTAATGGTGTTTGATACTACCTCTACCTTAGATTTTAAACTATTGTTCATCACTTTAGTGGCAATTCTATTAATATTGCTATCAACATCTAAAAACAAGGATCTTGAATTTGAAATTTTTAAAAATTTTGTTGCATACTCTGAGAAAATCATTTTTGCTTGAAATTCCGAAACATGCTCAATTAATATTGGCATAAAAAATTCTTCAGGAGAAATACAACTAGAGGGCGATTTGAGATATAAACGGTTCCACGCACTAAAGCAACGAATTCTATGTTGCCCATCTAATATTTGTAATTTCTGATTAGGAAGAATTTGAATTGTTCTATCATCTTCATCATAATTAATTGGAATTGTATCTAAAATATTTAGCGTGATCACACCGCCATTTAGTTTTTGAGTAAGGGCAGATTCAAGGATTTTCTTGACATGAGAAGCACTAAAAACTGCTACTTCTTCATTTTTGCTATTCAATTTATATCCTCTCTGGATATTTCCTTGATATTCGCAGATCCCTTCATCCCACAATCTTCCAAGTGTTGCTGCTGATGCTAAAGTTTGATATTTATACATATCATTTCCTTTGCCAACTCTAGTAACTTCATTAAATGTGAATCCTGATTCTTTATCTTCGTTTGCTAACATCAAATTCTTCTTTCTAAGTTCTCGTTTTAACTTTGCATCCTCTTTTTTCTTTTTCTCTGCCTCGGTTTCATCTTCCCCACTAAAATCAATTTCCTCTTTCACTTGTCCATTTAAACTACTCAAACTACCAAATGGTGGCATTTTGATTTCTCCATCTTTACTTCCTATATCCCATATCTTATCACTCTCGGATTCAATATCTTTTACTAATTCCATCTCTTGTTGAATCATATCTGCATCATCATTGTTTGTCATTTCTTGAAATCCTACAGCTACTTGACTTTGTGTTTGGCTACTCATATCTAATATCTCTTCTTTTACTTTATCCCCAATACTAATATCTACATGTGGAAACCTATTTTTCTTTGCCATATCAGCGTTTTCCTCCATTTTCTCATCTACTAATTTATTCACCATATTAATAATCATAATAATAACCTCTTTTCATTATATTTTGATATTATCACAATTCTATACAATTTGAAAGAGTTCTATACCAAAAACATTAAATTTATTAAAAAAGAAAAGAGCAAGTATATCTTACTCTGATTTTTTACTCTTAAATCTCTTCTCAGGTGGTAATTGCATCTTGCAAATAAATGGTACAGCATTTTCTCCACCACTTCTAATAATATTAATACTGTGCCATCTCTTTAACTTCAAGCAATCTGATAAATCAAATGGGTAAACCTCTTCCTTTAAACTAATCCAAGTTAATTTACTTGTAGGATAAATATGATAATGTGGCAAAGCATTTCTAATTGCTTTCTGTAAATTATTTGGTATTTGTTCCCAGTAATGGAACGTCCAGAAATATCCAATAAGCCACTTTCTACTCTCGACAGCAGCTGCTTCCCATATTGAAGCACTACGAAGATATTGATGTGGTTCGTCTAACATGATGTAGAAGGGAAATTCTGCTTCAGATCCATATATTTTCTTCCTTAATCTCATAGCAATATCAATTTTAGAACATAGCAAATTAATAATTACATCTATTGCAGATTTATCTAAATCATCACTAGGAACATCAAATACAATAATTTTCTTTTGCGACATTAATTGAACCATGTCCAAACTATTATTAGAATTCACACAATTTGCCAAGTGAGGATCTGATAATATCCTATTCAATCTATTATAAATAGGAGATAATATCTTACCTTTCATACCATCACTCATGCCTTCAAATTCTTTTAAAGTTGCTTTATTTAATCCTTCATCCATATTGTCAATAACTTGTTTAAGATATGTTTTATCATTAAATATTTTGATAATTTCTGATACTTTACCAGTAGTCATTCCAATTATAGATGCTCTTAAAAATCTTTCAGTTTGTCCAGTTGTATCATCACTTACACCAAAGAAATCTACGGCAGTTCCAGCTAATCTAGCCTTTGTACTGGAATCATGTAATGTTTCACACCAATCCAATGAAAATGCTTGTTGTCCTAAATCTATTCTAATAAAGTCTTCTTTTTTTACAATTCCTGCATTAACAGCACATTGTATTTGATCTCCAATTTCACGTTTATTAGGGTCAATTGCTAGACCTCCATATCCCTTTAAATATGCCCCTATAAGGAAATTAGAAACCAACCCCTTTGTCTTACCCTGCCCCATACCTCCAATTCCTACATTGGGCAAACACGCCTCAT
>Ga0209728_1002044_pt1 | contig 10860 bp, 26 predicted proteins | sample RifGroD1_FD_183997 | JGI IMG/M metagenome (GOLD analysis project Ga0209728, IMG submission 183997) | Groundwater microbial communities from Rifle, Colorado, USA - Groundwater D1 (SPAdes) (version 2) | ecosystem: Environmental > Aquatic > Deep subsurface > Groundwater | place: Rifle, Colorado... | reverse complement strand
ATGACGTATATACAACTAATAGAGGGCATAGAGACGAAAATATTTTAAGAGAAACATCAATATTAAATATATTTAATAAGTTTAAACCTAAATATTTAGTAACTTACAATAGTAAAAAAGAATTAATTAAGGAGTGGAAATAAAAAATGGCAAATGAAACAAATGATAAAAAGATTATGGAATTGAAAAAACAAATTGAGGAAAAGAAAAATAAAGTAAGTAAATCTCAAAAATTTGCACCCATTACTAATTGTTCTGTAGAAGTTGATGGAATACGTTATAATATTCAAGTGTTGACAAAAGATCAGCTTATTACATTAATGGTAAAACTTAATTCATATTCGATGTCTGCTAAAGATTTAGAAGTTGAATATATTGTCAGTGGGTTTGAAGTATCTGATTGGATTCAAGATATTAAATCAAAACTAGATTATGTAAGCAGGAAAGAAGAAGAAAATAAGTTAAGGATTATGGAGGCAAAATTAGACCAATTGCTTTCCAATGAAAAGAAGGTAGAACTTGAACTTGATGAAATTGCATCATTTTTAAAATAAGCGAATTATGAAAGTCCCTTGTAGCAAGGGTTGCAAGGGACGATACTTACGATAAAATGAATATTTCATGAGAGAAAGAAGGATATAGAAATGAGTGAATATGTAAAATACATACCAAAAGAGAAAAATACTAAAAGATATTACTCAACTGATTTACCATTATTCTTTTTTAAAGATGATTCATATGGGATAGTTGTAGTAAATAGAGATTCACCTTTTACTGATGATAAATTTCTTTTTGTATCAAGTAACGGAAGTGTTCAAGCAGGTTTTATTGATAACGACTTAAATAAACTGATAGCTCAGATAATAGATGAATTCCATTATAGACTATCAAAGGTGGAAGTTATAGAGGTTCGTGATAACGATGATCTTCCATATCCTCAAAAAGATTTTGTAATACCTTGTAATGTAGAACAATAAAATCTAACATCTATATAGAAAGGAGAAATAAATTTGAATGATATTTGATGATTTCTGTCCAAGTGAGATGGGGTTTACAGAACTAATAAAAGAAGAAAAGTTATGCAATGATTTTGAACAATGTGCTGATTGTTGGTCATATCATTTAGATAATAATGGTAATGACATTGTAAACGCTATGAATAATTATATTATGCTTAAACCAATTAATCTTGTAGGTCATTATGAGTGTTCGGAATGTGGTAATAATTTAAGACATTCGCAGAATTATTGTGATTTTTGTGGAAAAAGAATAGATTGGAAAGAATAAAATCTGATTTTTAATTGGTTAGAAAGGAGATATAAATATGTCTGATAAAGAAAAATTAATTAAAATGAAAGAAAATATTCTTGGTTATTGTGGAGAAAATATGGTTGAAATATTTACTAATGAGTTTGGTAAAGTGTGTTTACGTTCATTAAAGACAAATGAAGTTATTATATTCGATTATACTATGTCTATTTAGAATTTGACTTTTATCCAATAAAATAAAAATTAAAGGAGAGAAAAATATATGGAATGTAAAATTGGACAACAGATTGCGATTGCTGATAACTTTGAAATCGAATCAGCTTTTGGCAATAATAAACTTCAAGTTAAACAAGATGATAAAGGATTTGTAGATAGTAAGGGCATGATTCATTATACGTCAGGTCAGGCAAGAGGAAAGATCCAAAAGTTTGAAGATATTAAAGTTAAAGGTTATGACCATGAGAATATTGCTAAGATGATATTTAAAAGAATCAAAAATGAATTTGGTTTAAGTGAGTATCTTGAAGACTATGAGATTAGTGAGAAGGATCTTGTTAATGAGATTGAAGATATTTTGAGTGATATTTTGTAAGAATGAAGTGGAGGAGGTTGATTAATGAAACCAAATGTTAAATATCAATGTCCAGTTTGTGAACGGCAATACGATACGGAGGAAGAAGCAATGGGTTGTTTTATTCCTCTTGAACAAAGGTTTAAAGTAGGGGATATTTTATATTCTCAAAATTATAGATATGCTTTAAGAATTGTATATCCTCTAAGTAATAATAGCCTTGGAATTAGTGCTGAACATGTTCCAGAATATGATATTGCACATGGTAATACTCCTAAGAAGGGTATAGATGCAAGAGGATGTTACATAGGTGGTTATCAATGTACGGCTAAGAAATTTGAAGTTAAGGAAGCACAAAAGATGGTTAGTGACCTGAAAAAGAGATTAAAAGCAGCAGAAAGTTTTTTAGATATGGTTAAGGCATGTCAATAGCACGAAACGAATCTTTCAAGGGATTAAAAGATTAATTGGAGGAAAAGTAAATGAGAAATATATTAAATTTAATATTAACATTTTGTGTGTTCTGGATTGGTAACGAATATTTTAAAGAGTATCTATCCATATCGGACACAAGGACTATGATTATTGCAACATTACTTATGGTAGCTATGGGGTACTTGTTTGGCTTGCTTATGTTTGCATCTGTATTAACTATTCCTATAGGAATTGGATGTCTAACCACAATACTTCTATTTTTAGTAGCAATTGTATTGACTCCTGTAAAACTTTGGTTACTTGATAGTTATTTGTTAGGGTTTTGTATTAATGGATTCTGGACATATGTAGTATTGACCGCAATATTAAGTATATTTACAATTAAGTCCAAATCAAGTAAAAATGCAACCAAATAAAAAACCGATTTTATTATAGGATAAGGAGATTGATTATGATTAACAAAATAAAAATAGTTAAATATGGTGGTAGACTTGATCCAATATATGAAGAAATTGGAGAACTTGAAGCAATGGAAATTCTAATAGGAAGATTTTCAGATAAGGAGGAATTATGTATTGATGTTGATGATTTGATGAATTGGATAAATAGAAAATGAAAAAAGAATTTCAAGGAGGAGGAGTATGATTCAAATGTTAAAAACAAAATTCCCTGCAAAAGAAAAGAATCCAAGAGTTTCTTTATGTGGTGAGGAAATAAATATACTAGAAGTGCAAGATGGTACATTGACTTTAGATTTCTATCTTAACGCGAGAGCTAATTCAGATGGATTTGAAGCATTATATCCGAAATTAGATAATCAATCATTAATTCATGCAGTACAAAATAATCTTAATAATTGTGGTTATATAACTAATACAACTTATGAAGGAACTTTGCAAAATATTTTAGTTCCATTGTTATTAAAAAGATTGGAGGAAAAGGATAATGTTTAAAATTATTTGTAGTACCTGTGGAGAAGAAGTAAATTTAATTAGACCAGAAGATGAAGAAGAACGAACTTATAGTGAAGAAGATGGTTGGTATGTAATTGAAGATGATTATAGTACATTTAATATTTATGGTGAGCATGATCAAATTTGGATATCTTGTAATGCTTGTGGCACAAAGGTTTGGATGTTTACATAATAGCATAAATCCACTGTTTTATAATGGATAATAAAGGAGTAATGAGATTGAAAAATTGTGTTGTGAGGACGTATGGCAAAGGATATTCAAATCCTACTGAAAATTTAAGCAGGAAATTGATTGATGGTTGGATAGTAAAAGGTTGTACTCCTATTATGAGAGCAGATGGCAAAACGGAATATATTGAATATATTTTAGAAAAAGAATAAAAAATGCTATTTGAAAGGAGAAAGGTATGAAAATAAAATTAGTCTTATTAGATATCATAGAAAACAACTTAGAATATATCATGGAAGATAAAACAGATGAATATAACGTACCATATAAAGAGATATATAGTCATGAGTTGAGTAGAATTGCACAAGATGTACAAACTTCTTATATTGATTCAAAATATTATACCAGAGATGAAATTATTACTCTTTTACGAACAGAATTTCTAGAATGTTTTGGTGGAGACTGTATTGACCATAATCGTGCTATATTTGAGCGAATAATGTATCAATATTATGATAGAACCAGAATAATATAAAACACAATATTTAAGTGGTTAGGAGGGAAATGAATTTTGATTGTAAAAGCACTAATTGAAATTAGCGGTGATAATTTAGAAGGAATTGATTCAGAAGATGCTACTTATGTTTTAAAAACAGTTCTTCATGATGGATGTGAAGTATGCCAGTTAGACGGTAGTGTTGAAGTATTAGAATTTATAAGTTTATAGGTTAAATCTCAAATTTTATAGTATAAAATAATAAAGGAGATTAAATAAATGAAAGTAAAACTATTCACCCATACAGATTTAGATGGGATTGGTTGTTCCATTATAGCAAAATTAGCATTTCCAGATATTGGTATTGAGTATTGTGATTATGATAATGTGAATGAGAAAATTGCAGGATATATTAGTTCTCTGGAATATGATAAATATGAGTTGACATTTATTACAGATATTTCAGTTAATGAAGAAGTAGCAAAAATGATTGATTGTGTATATGGCAATAGAAATGAATTTGTACTTCTAGATCATCATAAAACAGCATTGTGGTTAAATAATCATAGGTGGGCTTGCGTATCAGAATATTTAGATGAAGAAAATAATACTTTACATAGCGGAACTGCGTTGTTATATTTTAATATTCTTGATTATTACATCCCAGAACATCATACTAAACATGTATTATTGTTAAACGCTTATGATTTTGTTGAAACGGTTAGACGATATGATACTTGGGAATGGAAAACAAAATATGATGATATTCTTCCAAAACAAGTAAATGATTTAATGTATATTCTAGGAAGAGATTCATTTATTGATAATGTTACAACGCAACTTATTATGTTGCGAGAGTATAGATTAACTCAACAGGATTTAAATTTGTTAAAAAACAACCAAGAGAAGATTGATAAATACATAGAAAAGAAGAATCAAACTCTTATTGTTAAAAATGTATTAGGTTATCAAGCAGGAGTTGTATTTGCGGAACAATATCATTCTGAGTTAGGGAATACATTAGCAGAATTACGCCCCGAAGTTGACTTTATTATGATTATCAATCCATCACAATCTGTTAGTTATCGTACAGTTAAAGATGTTGATTTGAGTGTAATTGCTAAGATGTATGGTGGTGGAGGACATCCTAAGAGTGCAGGAAGTCCAATGATTAAATCAGCACAGGATAAGATAATTCAAGTGGTTATAGATGAAAATATGATTAATTATAATAGATAGATTCAAACTCAAAACTTTAATGGAAAATATTCCTTGACTTAAACAAATGAATAGTATATAATAATATCAATGAATAAGCGAGTAGAAAGGAGAATGTATTGTGAAAAAATTAATTGCCTTATTAATTATTCCAGTCTTCTTATTGTCCGGCTGTGGAACAAAAGCTAATCAAATTCAACAGGATAAAGATCAAAATTTTTTCGAATGGTTCGCTGATGAGGTATTAGATGTAGATGACTGGGGCAAGAAAAAGAAAGTTAAAACTACTACTCCTAAAACAAAATCATCTGTATCTAAACCAAGTTCTAAAAGCAAAACAAAAAGTAGCACAAGTATAAAGAGGAAGTAGAATCAAAGGTTCTTTCAAAGGAGGTGAGAGTTATTTGAAGATTGGAGACAAGTTTTTTACAATTGCTTATACTCAGAATACTAGAATCATAGAAGTTGAAGTAATAGGTACAGAAGATATTGACGGTGAAAAAATGATTCATATTCAGAATATAGAAGACTGTTATGATAAATGGTTTATACCTGAAACAGTATTGAGGCAATGGAAATTTGCAACAAAAGAAGAAGCAGGAAAAATATTAAGTGAGTATTTATAAGATGAAAAGTCGATTTTAACTGGTTTAGAGGTGAGAATTTGAAGAAATATCCTTGGCAAAAGTCAGAATGTGAATTAATACATAATGAAATATTTCAAACTACAACTGAACACAAATATTATATGCTAGGAGTAGCACAAGGATTTTATCATATTTATCAGATGTTAAATAAGTTTAAGGAACAGAATTTCACATCATTAGAAATAATGGAAATTATAAAACATACTGGTGTTCATGATCCAGAAGTAAATAAATATTTTAGTAGATTATTAAAAGATTTAGAAGATTAAAAAGGAGAGAATAAAATAGATGTACGATGATGACTTTGAGGATTATTATGAACCAAGTGAAGTAGATCAATTAGTTGAAGAATTTAAAGACAAGATTAGAGAACATTTATTACCTAATATTCGTGAAGAAATTGAACGTCTTAAAAAAGAAAACAATGACATTAGAAACAAAAATGAAGAATATAGAAAACGAGAATCTGAAATTAGTAGCAAAGAAAGAGATTTAAAATACAAGGCAGATAACCTCAAAAGAGAAGTAGAACGAGAGTTTTATAAAAGCAATATAGAAGATACTTTAAAAGATTACATAGAAAATGCAAAGGTATGGTTTGCCGACAATAAGGGATTCCCTCAAGAAAAATGTTCTTTGTGTAATGATAAACGTAAATTAGTTGCTAATTTCCCAAATGGTAAAACAACAGAAACAAATTGTGATTGTAGTAGTTCAGTACATAAATATGTACCAGAAATATCAGAATTGACAGTAATTAAATTTGGCAAAAGAGATAGTGAATATCAATCTAAGAGAGAATTCTATTTGTCAAAAACCTATACTCCATCGAAAAATTCTAGATATAGTAATGATTATAGTTATAATGAATTTAGGATTTGTCAAATAGCAGATGAATTTAGTGATAATACCAAAGTATTGCATGAAGATAAAAAATATAATACAGAAATCGGTTTTAGAAATAAAGAAGAATGCCAAAAGTATTGTGATTGGTTAAATGGAAAGGATGAAGATTAATACAATAATTAGATTTATAGGAGGTATAAAATGGGTTTAGCAGATGGAATTGCATGGGAGAAAGAATTAGGATCAGGTAATACAAATTTTACAATTTATGATGATGGGAAAGGGAATATTGTTTTTAAAAGAAAGGATAATGATTTTATGAATAGTAAAAATGTTAAACCAAAACCACCATTAGGGGTTATACCCAAAAATATTTATGAATTACAAAGGGTTCAAGATTTATGTAGGGCATTATATGAATATAGTACATATGAAGAAGTAGATATTGAATTAATGATCAAATGGAGTGAAGAATTAAACGATAGATTATATGGTCTGAAAGGAGATTTGGAATAACTTTAATCAGATGAAAATTCGGTTTTATTCGATAATAAAATAAAAATAATATGAAAGAAGGAAATTTATAATGAGTCATTTTACTGTAGCTGTATTTTCTGATGGAAATAATACTGTTGAGGAGCTATTAGCACCATATCAAGAAAATAATATGGGAGATTGCCCAGAAGAGTATATGGAATTTAACGATGTAACAGAAGAATATTTAGATAGATACGAAAACAAAGAAGTAGACATGGTAAGGAAATCTAATGGAGATTTAGTATTTAGTTGGGAAGCATCAGAAAGTGGAAAGAAAGAGATTATTAAGATAAAATTTAGTGATAAATATAGCACATTTGATGAATTTGTTCAAGATTATGGTGGATATGAAAAGAACGAAAAGACAGGTAAATATGGTTATTGGGAAAATCCTAATGCAAAATGGGATTGGTATCAAGAAGGTGGCAGATGGTCTGGTTTATTAAAATTAAAACCTATATTGTGTCTAACTAGCAACAATGCGTTTAACACTCTTGGATTTAACCATAATGAATTTTTAAATTTTGTTAATTGGTATAAAACAGACAAAGAAAAGTTTGATTTAATTATTGATAAATATAAAGGTGTAAAACAAAAAATAATTGAAGAAGTAAAAACATATATAAATATGATGGATGGCGATGCAAAACGTGTAGATTCTGCAAAAGTAAAAGATATTGATTTTTCTTTAGATATTGATGAATACAACAAAGCAATTAGATTTTGGGAATTAATTGTTGATGGCGATACGCCTAAAAACGATAAAGAAATAGACGAAGTTAAGTGGTGCTTTTACAAACCAGAATATTATAGCAATAGATACAAAAACAAAGAACAGTATGCACAATTAACTGCTGAATTCGGTACATATGCTGTAATAACTCCAGATGGCAAATGGCATTCAAAGGGTGATATGGGTTGGTTTGGTTTTAGCTCTGAATCCTTTGAAGAAGCCAATAGTTGGAGTGTTAGTTTTAAAGAAAAATTTATTGATAATGCTGATCCAGAATGGACTTTAACAGTTGTAGATTGTCATATTTAAGGTTCAAAAGGAGGAATTTACATTAAATGAACAATAGAAAAACATTATTAGTTGATATAATTTTAAAAGACAAAACCGTATTAAGTAATTGTGCTATATATCCTGAAGAGGTTAAATCAGGGCAAGAAGGATTCACCACAGTAGGAGAAATTAATGATGCATTTAGAAAGGTTCCTTGGGGAAGAAGATATATTGCTTTCCAAAACGAAATGATTAATGGTCATACACATGTTAATAATGTAGAATATTATGTAATAAAATAGGAAACCAAGAGAGGAAGAAAATTAATGAAAATGTGGGCAATTGCTTATCAATATGATGAAGATTATTTTTGGGACTTTGAAAAACATGATGTTACATATGGAATTGAATCAAGCCAATTATTACCAACAAAAGAATTAGCAGATCAATTAATTAAAGATATTTTGTCAGATGATTTTGTTTCTGTTGACATTGATATTGAAAGTTATAGAAGTGGTGGAGTCATGTCTTATACTATGGGAAGGGAAGGGTAGATAGATGGATAGAGGATAATTGGGACGATTGATGGTTTAATTAATTCTTTTATTGTAAAAAGAGAGAGGATGATTTTTATAAATATTATAGAAAAAATTAAAGATTGGTATTTTACTTGGCAATGGAAGAAAGAAATTAAGGATATTGATGATACATATGAACATATTTGGGGACTTAAATCTTGGGACGATCTATCTCCTTCAGAATGCAATTTCCACACAATGAACGATATTGATATTACATATAATAAAAAGGATAAATACTACTTTATGAGTATTGAAACTATTTATATGTTTGATAAAGGTAGTCATGGAGAAAAAGATTATATCAAAGCTCTATTTGATAAGTTGACAGAATGGATGGTTTCTAAGGGGTATGATATTAGTCAAGAGGTAGGAATATATGAAGTTTTTACAGAGGGAAACAATATTCGTACACATTATGACACTTTAGAGGAGTTATATGCTAATTTTAAGTTTTTAGTCAATGGGTTTGTAAATTGCAATAAATCAGAAACCCTGTAAACCGCCTGTAGCAAGGGTTTCAAGGTTCGTCAAATAACTTAAAATGTAGTTTTTATTCTATTATAAAAGGTGGTGATGATATACATGTTTGTGGCATTTATACTTACCATAGTTATTATATTACTATTCTTAGCAATACCACTATATAGCAAAATTGGTCAGAAGATAGAAAAAGTAGAAAATAAAATTAAAGAGGAGATTGATAAAAATGAGAAATAATTTTGAAATTAGCGATGTTTTAGGAAGTAAATTTGCTAAAGGTTTAATTGGAACGGGTGTTTCGGTAGTCATACTATTAACAGGATTTGCTTTATGTACTACAAAAATTAACCCAGGTCATGCAGGAGTTGTTTACAACATGAGTGGTGGTCTAGAAGAAGGTACTTTAACTCAAGGATTAAAACCTGTAGCACCTTGGAAGAATGTAAGAGCGTATCCAATTTCAACAGAAACAGTGTGGTTAACTAAAGGTGAAACAGAAGGATCTCCAAATGATGATTCCTTCAACACTTCCACCATGGAGGGTAAACCAGTAAATGTGGACGCTTATTTTACATATCATGTAGACGTAGAAAAACTACCTGCTGTATTTAATCGCTTTAAAGGAGCAGATATCAAAACTATTGAGTCAGGGTATATTAGGCAACAAATTAAAACAGCGTCTCAGGCAGTAACTTCTGGTTATAGTGTATTAGATCTTTATGGCAACAAACGTCCAGAGATTCAAACTAAAATATTAGCAAATGTAACTAAGGAATTAACTCCTTTTGGTATAATTGTTGAAACATTTAGCTTTGGAGAAATTCGTCCAGACGCAGATACTATGAAAGCAATTCAAGCTAAAGTTGACGCTCAACAAAAACTCCAACAAATGCAAACGGAATTAGAACAATCTAAAGTAACAGCAGAAAAAGCTAGAGTTGATGCTAAAGGAGTTGCTGATGCAGCAGTAATTAAAGCAAAAGGAGAAGCAGAAGCAAATGAATTACTACAAGCATCTTTAACAGATGCACTTGTAAAATATCAGTCTGTATTAAAATGGAATGGAGAATATCCCCAAGTTGTTGGTGGAAATCAAATGATTCAATTACCAATTACTGATGGATCAAAATAATATAATATAGGGGAGTTTAACCCTCCCCTTTTTCTAAAAGGAATTAAATACAAATAAATGAAAGAAGGAATACAATAATGATTAAAAATACAGGATTAACTTTGCATCTCTATACAACTAAAGAGGAATTAGATAATGCAAAAAATGGAGTAAGTACAATTGTAGGATGGACAAAAGAACAAAAACAAACTGGAGCAGTATATCATATTAGTGTATCTTTAGATGTTTGTGATGTTTTAGAGAAAGAAGTAAGGATTAATGTTTCTAAGGTTCAAGAACAATTAGCGTCTGCTGGTGCAATGATGGGTGAGACAATGGGTAAAGAGCTAGAGAAAGTATTTAAACAGTTTTCTTAGAAAATGAAATAATAGGAATTATCTGTTTTAAAGGAGAATGATAAATAATGTACGGAATTAACAAAATAAATACGGAAGATATGCAAATTGGAAATTATGCTTATAGTGAATATACAAGACAATACTATGTTGTTTCTGCATTGCCC
>Ga0209728_1002043_pt1 | contig 10862 bp, 14 predicted proteins | sample RifGroD1_FD_183997 | JGI IMG/M metagenome (GOLD analysis project Ga0209728, IMG submission 183997) | Groundwater microbial communities from Rifle, Colorado, USA - Groundwater D1 (SPAdes) (version 2) | ecosystem: Environmental > Aquatic > Deep subsurface > Groundwater | place: Rifle, Colorado... | reverse complement strand
AACCTCTAAGTCCACCTCTGCGAGCACCAGTATTGAACGCGCAAGAAATCCAAGCAACTGCCAAATAATTTTTATCTTCCATCAATGTATCTATCAGAATCTTATATTCTTCTTCAGATATAGCAATCTTATTATAGACATAATTTTTAGGAATCTTTATATCTGTTTTTGTAAAATTATGAAATGTTTCATATTCTTTCATTTCTTCGGATAGAATTCTTTCTGCATATTCACAAATTGTACTTACACAACTCTTCTTAAATTTTATTCCTGAACTAGACATTCCTCTGTTAATTAAATAACTTAAATATCTATTAAAATCTCTTTTAGTAATTTGATAAAATGCTTTATCATTTAATGCTGTTTTAACCCACCATACGAACTGCTTAACGCCACTCCGATATTGTGCCTTTGTTTGGGACGATAATAGAGGGTGCATTTCTTCAAATTCTTTAACTAGTTTTAAATTTTCTGGATTACATGTTTCAAACATATCATTTGTAACTTCAGGTAATTTAGGTGCTATTTCTCTAAGCATATTTTTGTTTATTTTTGTTTTTGCCAACTATTTCACTTCCTAACATATTATTTTAAGTTATATAAAAATAGCATATAAATATTTATATGCTTATAAAACGTATTTTATTTTTAATTTTATCCTACATTCTCACTTATTAAGACGTAAAAACAACACCGTCCTTCAGGTTATCATAAATTTAAAATTTTATGTTTATTAGTCAACATAGTTTACACTATATTTACTCTAATTGGACATAACCCTATGCCCTCTATTCCGTCAGCTTTCACATTCGGAAATACTTTTCTCATTATTTGATAAGCACCATTTAGATCAGCATTTATCAATTCTCCATCATTGGATTCAAATAATCCTCTAAACACTCTTCTTGATTTGTTATAAAATTGCTTAGTTGGTAATTCATTATCAAGAAAACTTGTTCCAGAAGTATAACTTTCTTCTGTAAGTATTGTTTTAATTCCCACATTCTCAGCCTTATAAATTATCTTTTTAATAAATTCTTGATGTGGGATACCTACAAAAGATTGATTCACTTTTTTACTCATAGAACTTTCTCTTTTCCAATCTTTGTTATTACCTATCACAATAGTATTTACACCTAAACTCAAAGCATAATCAACTACTAATTTACTTGCTTTATGAATAATATTACTGACCAAATTATTTCTTTTGATAGTAAGATCATTCATTCTGTTAGTGTAGTTTATATTGTTCATTCTTTTAGCAATTTCTTTATAATGACTTATTTCTTTGTTGTAGAACTTATTGATTGATTTTAGACCTTTACCATTGATAATAATAGGCAATGCACCTACATTATTTGCAATAGTTGCTAAGTTATCTAAACCAATATCAATCCCTAGATACTTGTTATTATCTTCTTTCTGTTCCTGAATCTCTACTCGATAAACAACCTCAATGACAAGGTGTTTGTTTTTAGGAAGTATTCTGACTTGTTGAAGATTGTTAACTTTAGTATTTAATATGAAGCCACTAAATGATTTGGGGAATTTTATAATACTCCCCTTTAATTTACAGTTACAATTGGTAAGTATCAATATATTTCTTCCATCTTTTGGAAGATAATTAGGTAGTTTAGGTCTTCCAGTGTAACTATCAGGATTTCTCTTCCAATCTTTAATCGCATTGAAAAACGATTTCCAATTCTTTTCTAGTAGACGTAAATTTTGTTGAGCGGAAGAAGCAGTTGGCATATTACGATAATCGTGATCCATATTTTCTTGCTTGAAAAGTTTATCCATTTCATTAGATTGCAGCCATAAACCTTCTTCAATAAATTGTTTCCTAACATTATAATTGGCGAAATTATAAAGATTCTTTGACATAAAACAAAAATAATCTAACATTTTATAATAAGAATTGTCGTTCTTAATAATATGTCTCTCAACTCTTTGAACTATCATATTCACACCTCCTCTTTAATTATTTATACATACTACATATATAAATAATACTATATAATATAAATAATGTCAATATTATATCGACTTCATATTGTTGTCCTCCAAAAAGTAATAAGCAGGAAACCAATAGGACGATTGGCTTATTGGGTTGCACTCCCTATCCTGCCTTGTATAACCTAAATTTGTCATACAACAAAGAAAGACACTTCTTAATGAAATGTCTCAAGTTCTATGACAAATTAATTTATTAATTAATACTCTAACAACATCTCAACTCTTGGATTCAATTTATCATATTGAAAAGGATTAAATTCTAACTTCAAATATTCCCCACAGTCATCTTTAAATGTTTTTGCCTCTACAAACCCATCATTTATTAATTTAGGAGTTAACATAAGGTTATCAAAATCCCTGCGTCTATGGTCTTTAAAGTAAAAAGTATATGTAATTACCGAGTTATCTAAATTAAGGTCATTTATTTTATAATGTTCTGCAAGCCAAATAGAAAATTCTTTATACTTTTTCTTTAAATTACTCTGTGCCATACGAATCATTGCAATATAAGCATTTAAAGACGGAGGTATTGGTTTAATAATAGGAGGAGTACGTCTTTTTGGATATTTTGTAAAGTAATATTTGTTATATTCATCTAATGTATTTTTATCTAAAGTAATTAAAACTTTATTATTAATTTTAATTCATCTCCAATATCCATTAATATTCCAATATCAAACAAAGACATCACACTAAAGCAATGTCTTTGTTATCTTATTTATTTTATTATTTTATTTATTGCTTATTAACACTACTCAACATTCCTAATAATGTAATAAATCTTTCCATCTTTAAAACTATTAACTACTTTATTTACCGTTGCCTCTCTAATTTGTACATTTCCATCTGACGCACCATAATACTTTGAAATCTGATCTTGGAACGTCTTTATTAGATTATCTGTATCTGTTCTCTCTAAAGCGTCAAATCTCAACCATAAATATATCTTCTTATTCCAGTCAATATGCTCTTCATGCGAGATTGCTTCGTTAGGAAATCTATTTTGCCAATTTCTATATTCATCAGAAGTTACTGTTCTTAATTTTCCATAATCATCAATAATAGTCTTAGTAATATAATTACAAGAAAATCCGTGGCAACCTACAACAGTAAACTCCTCTATATCAGGATCTAAAAAATCTAATTTATTTTGCTGTTCTCTTATTATTTCATCTTGTTCACTAATTAATCTTCCTTGCTTATCTATCTCTTTCGTCTTAGAACTCTTAATCCCACCATTCCTCTTATTCTGATATTTTGCCTTATCATAAATCACTCTATTTTGTAGTAAAGATATATCGTAGCACTTACCCATATTCTTTACTGCATCTTGTGATAATTTCAAACTCAAATCACTTAAACCATTAAATATACTTTGACATATTTTAATTTTATCTTTTGTGCTATATTGATCGTTTATATAATTAATACAGTCATCATAGAGTTTTTCTATTTCGTGAGGGTCAGCTTTAGCAAAAGTCTTCTTAACTCTATTTTTACCAAATAATTTTTCATTATCAATGACTTCATCTTTCGCATTCTCCATTATATATACACCACGTTTGCGAAGAGAAGGTAGAACATCTAACGTAATCCATTTTCTAAATAAACGTGCATTTTTAGCTTTACTTTCAAGACATAAATCATAAAAAGCATCCTCTGTTATGTATGTATTTTCAAAATCTATATCTTTAGTAATAATTATTAAGTTGTCACTAGCCGACAACCCTTTAATATCAAGGGTTTCACAGATATTCTCTATTTCATCTTTTCTAAGATATAGTTTTCCTTTTGATGTTTTTGTATATCCTAACCCGAACATAGTATCATAAAGATTAAAGTGATCTTCTCCGTCAATTGTCATGATTCTAATTTGACCGAATTGCTCACTTGTGAATAATTGTAACTCATTTTTATTATTGCTCTCGTTCTCATTATTATTTTTATTATCTATCATTATTAATTCCTTCTTTCATAATTATTATTAATCATTCTCTAAAGCATTATTTTTTCCTTGGCCTTACACACCACTCGCAATATGCTTCATAGCATTCTGAGCGACTGAACTTATACCATACTTTCTTTGTTTCGGGATGTACGCCTGTAGCCTTAATCATAACTCCTTTGTAAGCGTAGAAATTAGCTTGGAGTGGGTTATAAACGTAAATAAATCCATCTGACTCTTTTAATTGTTCTGTCATTTTAGTTTTCACTTCCTTTCATTGTATATTTGCATCACAGCTTTGTAACACATAAAAAGAGCATAATCAATAAAGATATACTCTTTAAATCAATCACAAAATATCTACTTACTTATCGCAAAGCAATCCCTTACCTACCTTATGAAGCACTACCATTCTCTCAATATAATCCTTATATTTCTGACACTCACCAACATTTAAACAGTTTTTCTCACAGTATTCACTTGATATTAATTTATTCTGTTTTACTTGATTCTTTTGATTGGGATCATTTTTGTTTTTGTTCTTAGAAGGACTCGCCATTTACTTATACACCTACTTTACTATTAATTATATTTTATAATAATTTAAAATTTTATAATATAATTCATTACAAGGTAAGGCTGTAAATTATTGTGTGCTAAACCACCACCTGTATTTGAAGTTCCCCACGTTCCGCTACCTGGGTCTAACCTCCAATCGTTTGTAAATATATCGCTCGTGTCTGTATTCGTATTATTCCACGCCTGAAATGTATGATTATGGGAAGGCATTTCTGGAGTGGTAAGAATATGTGTCTTTTCGCCGGAACTTTTTCCAAGCGTATCAAATTCTATTTCTGAAGAATTCAAACCGACTGGGACTTTCCCTTTTAAATTAGGAACATTGAAAGTGACATTGCCATCTCCTGCTCCATAACTTATTCCAATGACATTAAATAACTCTGAATATATTTCTCTTGATATAGCAGAACCATCACAAATTAAAAATCCATCAGGAGCAACTGATCCTGCATACATTTGAATTATTCCAGTTAAATTACCACTAACATTATTTATTCCTTGAGGTGGCCATTTAATCATTTATTAAGCACCTCCAACCCATTTAATTTGCATCGTTGCATCAACAGATAATTGAAGATTATAAGTTGAATCTTTTAATAAAAGGACATCAAATGCATACCATTTATTTATATCTAGAGCAACACCGCTATTTAATGTGCTAAGAACACCGTCAACTGCAAGAGACAAAATTCCTGTAGCACTTGTAGAAACCATCAAAGTTGATTGTTGATAATTTATAGCTGTATAATTTGCTGTAAGAATATTAGTGCTTGCTGTTATTGCTTTATTTGTTTGGTTATTGATTAAAGTTCCTATAGTGTATTTTAATATCCCTTTTAAATTAGCATTGACACTTCCACTTGCAGTTGGATCAATATTAGCAGTATCATTTTTAGTACCCAAAGTTACATTATTTCCATCTGCTACCATTGTAGGAGTAATTCCTACTCCCTGAGTGTAATGATTTAATATAAATTCAGTTTGAGCTACTGCACCATTTACAAATTTAAATCTCATATATTGTTTAGTTAATGTTGACCATGCCATTAATGCTGAAACTGTAGCAGATACATTTACAGTAGCAAGAGTAGTCCATCCAGCATCAGGATTATCAGGATTGTAATTATTATGTTCTTCAAGATATAAAACTCCTGTAGAAGATGATTTTATCCACAATCTAGTCATTCCATCAGGTACAGATTGTCGAGGTCTATCAATGACTGGAGATTTATATGTAGCATTAGCGAGTAGTAAATGAGTTGGATCTGTTAATGAATCTCTCATTACCATAGCAACATCACCCATTGGCATTGTTGCTCCTATTAAGTTATTTCCTAGTGGTAATGGATCTGAGATAGATGTTTGAGTTAGAAGAGTGCCTGTATCTGTTGTTTTTATGAAGCGTGTTTCGTTGTTTATAATTGAAGTTCCTAATATTTGTTCCATGTTGCCTGATTCATTTGCCATATTTATTTTATCATTCCTTTCTTTTTGTTTTTTATGATTTGTAAAACCCTTGTGTAATAAGGACTTTAGAAGACATAAATATTGATATTTAGGATAAAATCAGTGATTTATTTGGGTTAGTGTGGATGGAAATTAGTAAAAAAATAGAGGAAAGAAAGACAATTTGGTTTGTCTGTCTTTCCTCTATTTTGATTGGGGTTGGTTATTAATTATAAACTTAGCTATTGTTTATAATTATTATATTTATACAATGGGAAAGACACTGTGCCTAATACACAGTGTCTATTAATTACTCTTATATATTCGTGCAAATTTATAAGAAACCATATATTTTAATAAATTTATTCATATGCTTTTTTTACTTCTTTTTCCAAAATAACATCTTCCTTAATTTTCTTCTCTTCTAACTCTTCCCACTCCCATCCAATAGGTGCAAAAAGAACTTGAATCATTTCTAAATCAAGTTCTTTCTTTAACTCTTCCAATTCATAAGTTTTATTTACATCATACTTCATTGCAGAAGGATGATTGTATTTTAAATATTGTTTTCCCATATATTACACCGCTTCGTCATTGAGTTTCACAATATCGACAAATTCTCTTTCCGCACTAGAATTAAGAATAGTATAGCAATCACAATCAAAAGCCAATTCTGTTGCAGCCGATGATTCCATTTTTAATTCAAATTCTGGTTTTACTTTGGCCTTATGTACTTTAAATGTCACAGGAACTTTTAATCCACTAACATCATCATCTACTAAACCACGACCAGTTATTGTAATAAATGAAGGGAAGTCTGCTGCCGTAATTTTAATATTTTGTGCAGTAACTCCAGAAGTATAGTCATAAAAAGCTATAATTTTGGAACCTTCTGGACATGAAGTTGCGTTAAGAGTAACCGTTGCAGTTGAAATTGAATAAGTGTTAACTGTTGTACCAGGGGTGCCAACAGTTTGTACTGTTCCTAAATCTCGTTCTCCACTCAAAATATACACTTTCAAAGTCCCTGTAAGCGGTGTGTTTGTAAGAGTTATAGTATTAGAAGCACTAACCGTTTTAATATCTTTTTTTGGTGTAATGGTGGCACCAGTTACCACATCTTTTCCAAGTTTTACTGCTAAAGCTTTAATATCAACTAATGGTAAAACTGAATTAAACATACAATCCTTCGTATGGTCTAGATCCATAATTTTGTAATTTCCCTGTCCTCCGCGAATTGGAAGCCGTTCGGCAGTTGTTTGTACAGTGGAACTCTTCGCATAGTCAACTGAAAATAAAAAATTTCCATATCCAGAAGTTGCATATTCGGAAACATTATAATCTAAAACTTCTTTAATTACGAATGTATTACTCAAATTAATTCCTCCTTATTATTTATTCATTAACAATCTTAAAACTATAATGTTTAACATTGTTTTTCTTAATGTATTCTTCCGTTGCATTTCCATATAAGCAAGGAGTATACATGTCAATCATCAGCAATCTTTTGTACTGATCAATTATTTGATAATAGCTTAATTGTCCAATATTTGTAGGATTTATTGATGCATGTCTAGCACTTACAGTAGACATTATTTCAAGGAATCCAATACCATCTTTGTTTTTTATCTTTGCTTCCATTTCTTTTTTAAGTCTTTTAGCTCTTGCCATCATTTCAGCAGCTATTTTATTAGCAGGTAAATAATCATCATCCTTTTTATCAAAATGATGTAGAATACGTAAAGACTCCATGAATATAGAGATATTATATTGGTCAATAAAGTTATTTTCATTTATATGTAATTTTTCTTCTATGAATTTAATTTCTTCAATATTAAAATAGAAATGAAGCATTAAAACAAATTCTTGAAAATATGTCTGATCGGATAATATTACATAATAAAAATTCGATTTATTGTCCTCGTATAAATCAATATACTTATTGAAGATATATATATAGTATGTTAAATTTTCTTTTAAATCGTCAATTTTTGGACATTTGAATAATCCCATATTCTCATCTATAATTATATTATATCCTAGAAAAGCATTAGTTTTGATAAATGTCTTTGTATTTTCATCCATTTTATACACTGCCTTTTGTAGTTAGTGCAGAAGTATTTATATAAATAGATAAACCGGAATAAGTATCACTCACTTTAAATGTTTTGAATCCCTCTACATTAACACTTCCGATACCTGCTACTGGTTTTTGATCAACCATCTTATTAAATTCGCTTGCTATTCTAAAAGCTCTAATTTGACCCATACCATTTAATATCCACTTAGTATTTGGAACAACAATATCCATTTGATATAATATGTCTCCAACTCCGACTTTCTTTAGATTCCCACTAAATGGATTCAAAAATATTCTAACTTTTTCTGCTAAAGGGACTGAATTATCAAATATAGTTAATAAGTAATAACCTTCTTCTAACATATTGATAGAAACATCTTCTTGAATAGAAAGTGGGTCATCTATAAGATAATATACATATTTAGAGATATTTTGATTAGAGTATAATAATGAAAATAACTTAACGAGATTAGATTCTATATGTTCAAACTTTAAACTGTCACTCAATCAAATACACCACCTCTAGAATGAAAATATTTATATTACAATTTATTTACATAAAATCAAAACAAGCTCTTAATTTGAATCCTCAAACCTTCGCTAACAATAGTTTCGTCAACATTTTTAACCCACAACTTTACATATCCCAATCCCAAACCTTTCACAACACAAGTATTAACAACAATATCCTGTGAAATGATACTTGCTAAATTAGTTGCACTAACACCGTCATCACCAGTTAAATAGAAAACTGATGTATCAGTAATTGCTACGCCATTATTTCTAAAAACACATGTATAAGTAGAAGAATATGTTTTGATTATTGATGCACTTCCACTAATTTCTAGTGTGTAATTATCCATAGGTACATCATAAACATCAATATTCACAAAACTAACAACATCTAAATCACTTGCCAATTTAACACTTACAACTACTCCTGGTATAGCTTCACTACCAAATAAATCGCTCAATAAAAATTTACCGTCATCTGTCAATTCATACGTTTCATCTAAATCTAGAATCATTTCTTCATCAACAATTGTACTTAAATCCCAACTAGGAGAACTTTCCAAATAAAATGTACATAAACCACTAGAATTAACAGTACCAATATCATCATTAGAAGAATTAAAGATTAATTCAGGATTCGGTGATATTATTGTTGTAATGTTGTTCACAGTTGATTTTACTTGAACATTTAATTGTAATGTATTATTTTTATCTGCTCGGATTGAGGTTCCATTTAAGATACTGATTGTGTAAGTTGGGATTTGTTGCTCAACTTCACTATAAACCATTTTTATCAACAATAAACCATTTACAGTAATATCATTAATGTCCGTAACAGAATAATTCCTCATTCCAAGTTTGAACACATAACTCATTGGAATTTGTCTAGTAATAGATGTATTGCTTATTTGTACTACAATTTCTGAATCTAAAGTTGAGATTATTTTTTGTTCATCTAGGGAGATTGAGCCTTTTGATATTATACAGGGGATTTGATGGAGAGTTGATGTGGAGTCGTAGAATTTTAAAACATTATTACATCTCTCAATAATGCCAACATCAGATATTTTTGAAGTTGTATCGCCATTTACGCAAATCCAATTTGAATTATCAAACTCAACAATTTCACCAATGCTTATAGTTTCATCAGGAAAACATAATAGTCTTTTCCTATTAGGATTCTTAATAATTGAACTTTCTTCAACAATACGAGTTTTTCTATCAAAACCACTAATTTTAACTAATTCATAACTTGTAGAATTTTCAAATTCAGTCGATACTAAATTCTTCATGTTATCTGTAAACAAAGTTTTTCTGTCTTGTCCTCGCCTTGCTTGATAATCAGTCCACCAAGTCAATTTAATATCAACCTCCTTTTAAATTTTTACAAATTATAATAGAGAAGGGAGTGTATATTGCCACTCCCCAAACAAAAACTATTCTTTTTCGCGCAGACCAATAACTTTTAAAACTGAACCATCGGCAGCAGCTTTGTAATAAAAAGTTTTACAATACGTTTCAAAATTTTCAATACTCGCACCAGCGACTAATTCTATAGCGTTTTCCTCCGTTGTCAAATTATCGATATTAATTGTGACCGTATTGGCAGACTCATTTTTAATTAGTTGAAAGATATTAACCCCAAGTGCTACGTTTTGTTCTGCAATGTTCGCAGTTAATTTTTTAGATACATATCCAGTTACATTTGCCATTATTTATTCCTCCTCTAAATTTTATTATTATTTTCAATTTTATAGCATAATCGAATGAGATACTAAGGCTTACACTCCTTAAAATACCCCATAAATTACAAAAAGCTAGAGATAATTTCTCTAACAATGAATTAATTTGCTATATTTATTAAGTCCCTATAGCAATCCATGCAACATTTGCAAAAACATCTGCGGCAGCTATAGGCGTAACATCGTTTACAGCAGTTGGTTTCCAAGATTTAATTACAATACTTCCTGCGGTTGGTTGACCAGTTTGATTTCCTACTGTACATGTGCTATACATATGTGTCATTGATGGATCTCCAACTAGAGAAACAACAGCATCAACAACAGTTGCCAAACCTGTTACAATAGTATCAGAAGCAGAACCAATAGTAGCAACTCCTCGTGCAATTTTATAACCTGATGCTACTCCTTGTGTCAATAAATTAATTTTAGCAGTTGTAACAGTAAGTCCATCAAGTACATTTAATTCTGATTCCGAAACTACTTTATAATCAAAATCACTCATTATTTTCCTCCTTAACTTATATTAAATATTTTCTATAAT
>Ga0209728_1002041_pt1 | contig 10865 bp, 22 predicted proteins | sample RifGroD1_FD_183997 | JGI IMG/M metagenome (GOLD analysis project Ga0209728, IMG submission 183997) | Groundwater microbial communities from Rifle, Colorado, USA - Groundwater D1 (SPAdes) (version 2) | ecosystem: Environmental > Aquatic > Deep subsurface > Groundwater | place: Rifle, Colorado... | reverse complement strand
ACCAAAGCAACAGATAGTGAAGATGATTATTACATTGATATTGAAGGGTATTTATGGGTAGTAGGAGTGAGTTATTTAAAAGAAGGTAATGAATTAAGACCAGTTGATATTACAATTAAATAATATCTTTGGAAAGACATTATAAAATAAGGAGGAAATTAAAAATTATGGCAATGATTAAAAATACTTACAAGGTATATCAGGAGGGGAAACCAGATGATAAGTGCAATCACAAGTATCAGTTAGTTGAAACTTATATCACTCATCAATTACACAAAATTGTAGATGATCCAGTGAATAATCCTTTGTCTGAATTTGGCATAATGGGGCATCCAGATCCAAATTTAAAATGGAAATATTATAATCCAATGGAACCATTTTTCTTTAGAAGAGATGCTTATTATTGTGATCGGTGTGGATCAAGTTATGAAAAAATTACTGTTGCTGTTTCTAATGATGATAATAAACCATTAACAAATGTACCAATATTTGCGAGACTAAATGGAAAAATATTGTGTGGTCATAAAACAACTTTTATTTGACAGAAAAGGAGTTTAAAATGCAAGATAATAAAGAATTGTTCATGAGAAAATATCTATGTAAATGGAATGAACCATCTGAAGATTATCGAGAAGCATATAAACTATGGATTAAATATTATTATGAATGTGAAAGATTTGATCAATTTGTTTGTATTGGTAAAAAAAGATGAATATGGATTCATTAAACCAATAGATATACATGAACGGATTTTAATAAATAGAAATTCTTTAAATTTAATAAAAGATTTACACACAGAAAGAAAAATAATTGGAATTAATAATGAAGATTTAAAACACACTAAGCAAGACGTTAGTAGATTAACTTGTAAGAGATTAGAAGGTGAATATAGGAGGTTATTTGAATGACAGATCAAGACAACCTAAGTTTTAAAGAAAAATATGCAAAATTTAAAGATTACTATGATAATAATCCAGTAGCATTTGTAGAAGATTTTAATCCAGATATTAAACTTCTCCCATATCAAAAAGAATTACTAAATTCCATACATAACAATGATTATAAAATGGTTTCATTTCCCAATGCTCGTATGAATCAGAAAAGATGGTTGGAGAATATGAGATTAGAATATATGAAAACAATGGAAATGAATTTTCAGGTATGGAGTTCTAAAGGGATTGATTTTTATGAGAGTGGCGTGTTGGTTAGGGTTATAAAACATAGAGGAGGAGATAATTAAATGACATTTGAAGACAAAGAGATGCTACAAGGAATTACAAATCCAATTGCAAATATATCATATGATGATAATGGCAAACCATATTTAACCCTTGAATTTGATGCTGAAATAATGGATCAAAAAGGCTTTAAACATCAAACAAATATTTAAAATTAAATTAAATAATATTAAAATTGATGTAAAATCAGAAACTATAAGAAATCACCATATACTTATGCCACCAAAAATATCAATTAATAGGAAAATATCTTTTGAACTAGGGATTAATGATCAAGGTGATGCTTTTATGTGTAAATTTGATGAATAATATCCCATCTAATCTTTATTTGGAAGTAATACATAAAATAATTTAAAATAAAAGGAGATTAATAAAAATGAGTGAAAATAAAGTACAGCTACAGGTAAATGTGATAAACCAATTAAAACTACTAAGACAAAGTACATTCAAAGACACCTTATGTTTTTTAGATGAGGATATTCAAAATGCACAAAGAGCCAAGGCCACAGAGGTTAAAGTAACCGTAGATTACCAAAGCAAAACAGTAATCATAGAAAACAATGGACAAATTCTAAATAAACCTCAAGCACTATTTTCTATTGCCGAAAGTGAATGGGATGAGGATGTTAAGTCTACAGAAAATCCCTTTGGTATGGGATTCTTTAGTAATATTACAGTAAGTAATTTAATTGAAATCTATACTGGAAATAAACTAATTACCTTTGATGTTGAAAATATGATTCAAACAAATGATACTGAAATTAAAGTTGAAGAAATTGAGGATTATTATGCAGGATTCAAATTGGTATTAAATAATTTCGACTTTAGCACAACTTCTTCAACCGATATTAAAGAAAGAGTGAGATTATTAGGAAGATATATCCATGAATTAGATATTTATTATAATAATGATTTACAAGAGAAAAAGGATTTAACTCAAGGTGATGACAGTATATATAAATTATCCATAGAAGATGCAGAAAGTTTTAAGGGTTGGATTGCACTTAACAATAACTATGGATGGGGAGACAATGTTAATGTATTTTATAAAGGAAGATTGGTTACTAAACTAGAAAATATGCCTTATCTAAAAGGTGATTTACATATTACAGATAGAGCATTAAATCTTACTTCGCCAGATAGAAAAGATATTATCAAAGATAGTAAATTCTATGAATTTAAAGAAATGGTTAAATTATACGCAGAAAAACTATGCATGGAAACAATGCTTGAAGGTGACGAAGATGAAATTAACGAGTTTACAAGTGCAATCAGTTGGTATGTTAATAAGAAGGAAATCAAAAATATGATTAAATTCTTAACATTCAAAAGCAATGATGAAAAAGATATAGCATATTTAACTGGCGTTGCAATAGCAAAAAATAAAAACAAGGCAATTAATAATTTTAGAGATTATGAATTGCATTTGCAAAAGGAGGCAAGTAAACAAAATGAATCTCACTTTGAAGAGGTTTCTGTTAATGCTAAAGTAAAAAGCAAACCAATAAAGGCAAAAGGAGTCGTAATACACGAAAGTAGTAGTTCATATAGCGATGGATACTCAGAAAAGCCTGAGATTAAAGAGAAAGAAACCGTAGCAAAACAGGGAGAAATCATCATAAACAATGATCAACCTGTATTCTATATAGGGTTTTCAGAAGTTGAGAAATATGAGTATAAACTCAATGTTATTAAACATTATAGTTTAAGGATTATCATTGCTAGAAATAAGATAGAAGAAGAAATCCTTAAAAATATGAAGGATTCAGATAATGTATTACATATCTCAGAACTTGTCGAAGATGTAAATGTAACTGGAACTCTTTCGAACACAGAACTAAATACTAAAGAGCAAAGAGCCTTAATGTTATTAGATATGATTAGTCGGATGGTAGGACTATCTCACAATGCTTTTGCTATAGGAAATTTAATAGTTACTAAAAATGTTAAAGTCGTTAGTTTGGATATCGAGCATCAAATTATTGAAGATCAGATGGTTGTCATTAGAGACATTGATGCAAATAAAGTTTATGTTGATAGAAGCATTATTGACCAAACAAATTTAAGAGAAGATTTAGAAGTTAATTTAGACATTAGTGATTATAAGTTTATCTTAAGTAATCTGCAAAATATCGTAAAAGAACTTAGTATATTGGAGATTAAAAATGAAGTAGATTATATGACCACAATATTAAGTATTTTAGGAAGTGCAATTTAAGATTTGTTTAATATTAGGATTCTGAAAGTGGGTTGTAGTAATGATTTCAGAATCCTAATATAGTATAAAAGCATTGATTGATGCTATAATTAAAAGAGAAGGATGTGGATGAAATGTCATTGCCAGAAGCTACTATGAATTGTCCTATATGTGATAGTCCAGAACATACATTATCACCTGTTATGGAAGGTAAATATAGTGGGAAATATGTATGTTCAACTTGTCATTGGAAATTATGGAAAAATCCAAATGCAGAGATAGATATAATGAGATGGGATAATAAATTGCAAGATTATATTTTAATAAAGAAGAGTTAGATTAAAATTGTCATTTCGATTGAGTGAAGTTACAAAAACAATATATAAAATTATTTGACATGAGTTTATAGAAATGGTATAATATTATGATAGATTATTTTATAAAAGGAGGTGAGAACAATGGATTGTGAAAATAGAGTAAATGGTTTTTGTAATATATTAGATATAGATTGTGAGCATCCAGAAGAAAATAATCCCGAACAATATACGGTAGAAACAGGATTTCCTTGTATTTGTGGGATGTTTCAACCTAAAGAATAAAAAAATAATAAGGGAGAGATTACATATGTTAACACGTAAAACAGGCAAAGAATTTAGAGAATCAGGATTATTATGGTTTATTAATTCTACTTTGCATCTATTTGGTTGGGCAATGGTTTGGAATCCTGACAATGATGAGATATATCCTGCAAGAGTTAAATTCAGAGGGTTTGATGAGAAAAATGTTACCGAAGGATATATTAAAGTTTCTAATTATTTAAAAGAAAATATTGATGAACTATTGCAAGAAGCAAAAGATTAATAATAAAGGAGAAATTACATAAATGATTAAAGTAATCGAAACAAATTTATCCGTGGATAGAGAAAATACAATTAAAGACTATCAATCCAGAGTAATTGAAGTTGAATCTTGGGAAGATTATGTTCAAGAAATTAAATATTCAAAAGCAATATATAGAAGTTCTATTATTGGAAGTTTGCACGGGAATACAATTCAAAGTGATTCTAAAATAGAGAATTTAACTTATGATGATTTTCATTTAATTTGTGATGTTATTAATAGGTATGGAATTATGAGCAAAAAGTTAGCCTATAAAGTGTGAGAGGGGGAGTAAATACTAATGAAAATTGTAGCAAAGAGTAATTACAATCTAGATGATTACTGTGAATATATTATTGCAGAAGGATTAAATAGTTATTATGGAAAATTAATTTGTGATTTTTTACAGGATAGAGTTAAAGAAGGTGATAGTGCTTGGCCTGTATTAAAAGAAGATGATTATGTACCTTTTGTGTGGGAGCCTTAATATACATAATTAGGAATGTAATGAGGTATATATGAAAGGAGGTGAGAAACATTAATTATATTGTGTTCGGGTTTCCATAGGTAATAATTAATTATATTAAATTCCCAACGTTGGGATTCTGCTGATGTGAAAAATGATTAAACAAATGGAGGTTCTTTTAATGACATCTACCAACAGAGATAAATACATGATAATATTTTCAATGAGATTAGCAGGGGAATTAATGGCACAAGGTTTTCATATGATCAATATGAGACCAGATATTCATGAACCAAATAAAAGGGTTTACATATTTAATAATACACCGGATTTACAAAATGCTATATATAGTTATAGAACAATGAAATAAATAATAAGGAGCAAATCTTTGGAGCATTTCAGTGATTTAATAAAATTAGAAGATATAATAAGTTGGAAACCAAGTGACATGATCCTTGGCACAGCAGGTACAGGAAGAGGAAAAAGTTACTTTATCTTAAATGATTTATACGATTATTGCAAAGAAAGAAACTTAAGTATTCTATTTTTAACAAATAGAGATATTCTAAAAGAGCAGTTTTTAGAAGAAGTAAAAACAGAAGAGAAACAAGATATTATAACTCTTATGAATTATCAAAAAGTAGAAACAATGATTATGTATGGTGTTCCAATGGAAGAATATGATTTCATTGTCGCAGATGAAATACACTACATATTTGGAGATGCAGACTTTAATAGAAACACAGAGTTGATTATTGAGTGGTTAATAGATATAAATTGTTCAGTAAAAATTCTGCTTTCAGCTACAAGTGAACATATAGAAAATTATCTCGAAATACATAGGAAAATAAAATTAATTAAGTACACAATAGAAGGAAATACCGATCACATCAATGATGTATATTTCTATGAAAACAATGATGTTCTAATGAAAATGCTTTTTGAATTGCCAATGGATGAGAAGGCAATGTATTTTGGAAATGTAGATAAAGTATATCAGGCAAGTCAAGACTTATCAGATGCAGAATTCTTATGCAGTACAAATAGTAAATTCAGCAAACTATCTAATCAAGACATTAGAGGTCAGATAATAGAAAATAAAATGTTTGATTGTCAGGTACTATGCACCACTAGCGTAATAGACAATGGAGTAAGTATAAAAGATGAATCTGTAAAACATATGATAGTTGATTATTTTGACACGGATACAATAATACAATGTATCGGAAGAAAAAGAATTTTACACAAGGATGACAAAATTAATATCTATATAAGGGATAGGAGTAGTAAAAGTTTGAAAATGAGTTTAACCAACTTTAACACTCAAATTGCACAAGTAAAATATTTAAAGGATTTTGGTGTAGAAGAATTTGTTAAGAAATATGGCAGGAAAAATTTAAGTCATTGTATAAATATAATTACAGACAGTGGTGGAAACACAAATCTAAAAAGAAATGACATAATGTATATAAAACAACTCAAAAATATAGAGAGTGCTGAATTAATGATTGCCAATAGTTATGATCTTATTGTTTGTCAAAAACTAAATATAGACTATTCTACTATAAAGCATTTAGAGGATGAATATGATGCCTTAACGCTTACAGATATCATTGGTCAATACATAGGATTAAAAATGTTTGAGGAGGAAAGGGATGATTTTAAGAAATTACTGATGGATAAATTGTTTAATACTCCAGATGCTAGTCATGGAAGTTTAGGTATGAAAAGTATAAACTCATTGTTTGAGGATAATAATTTAGATTTTATTATTGTATCTAAAACTGAAAACTCTAGAAAGTCAGATAATTATAAGAAAACATATTGGTTAATATCTAAAGTATAATTGTAATAAATAAATTAATTATAATATTTGCCCTAATTATTGCTTATTATTGATATATCAATAGAGGGCATATTTTAGGGCAAATAAAACAAATATTAATTGCAAAGGGGGTTTGGGGGAAATGCTATCGGAATTTTGCGCGCAAAATTCCGATAGCATTTCCCCCAATTTAATAATCCAAATAAAAGGCATGTTTTAAATGAATTTAATTAAGGGAGGAAGATAGTTAATGTTTATAGAAAAAGTAATTACTAAAACAATTTTTGATCCTGAAGTTTTTAAAGTGGGAAATAAGGTACGTGCAAAATATCAATGTGCAATTAGTGATGATTATATATATTGGGAATATGATTTTATTGGCATTGTTAAATATTGTTGCGAAGACATTCTGTTCTTGGAAGATCCAGATGATAGAGATTATGATATCTTTTCTGATGAATCGCGTTCTAGACAATATAAAGTTGAATTACCATTAGTTAAAGCTGGATTTTGGGTATTGGATTTATTATAGTCCCAGCAAAGTTCTGTTTTATTCTATAAATAATATTAAATAAGGAGTTGTAAATATGTCAAATTTTTATCTAAGAAACGATAAAATAGTAAAGATTGCAAAATGTATTAATAATGATATTTGGAAAGATATGTTGACAATTAATAAAGAATATGAAATTAGATGGACTCTTGTTAAGGATACTGGAATTGAGTGGTTAGGGGTTATTGATGATTTAGGGCAAGAAAGTAGTTTTACTTCTGATAGATTTAAAGAAATATAAGTTAAATTAGAAAGGAGATTAATAATGATAAAACAAGATAAAGTAAATTTAATTAAAGAATGGTATGAATTTAGAGAAAATATGTGCAATAAATATAATAATATTTGTCCAAAATGTCCTTTGTACGAATCTAGTGATGGATGGAGAGGCAAAAATGGAGAATATGAATATGTTTTTAATTGTAAATATGATTTTGAAGATTCTTTTGCGGAAGAAATTATTGAATTAATGGCACTCAAATAAAATCCAGATTTCAACGTACATTTTGGTTTAACAATCAAGCTATAAGCGGTTTGTACGCTTGTGAAATATTTAAAGGAGGTGATTTTGTGAATGAAATATGTGAAATATGTTCAAAAGAAATTCCTGAAGGCACAGGAGATGAATTTATAGACAAGAGTTGTGGTTATAGATTTTATCTTTGTGATAAATGTATAGAAGATGGAGATATGTACTAAATACAATAAATAATTGGAGGAATATAATAATTGGAAACAATATATAAAACTAACAATGGTAAATTAATTCACGGTGATAATATTGAGGTAATGACAAAATTAAAAGATAATTCAGTAGATAGTTGTGTATCAGATTTTCCTTACAATTTAGGATTTATGGGTAAGAAATGGGACACTACAATTCATTTTTACAATTGGTGTAAGGAAAGAGCAGAACCTTTATTTAGAATAATTAAACCAGGAGGATATGTTCTAATATTTGGTCATCCAAAAACCAATCATAGAATGAAGTCTGCTTTTGAAGATGCAGGATTTAATATTGTAGAAGAAATTGATTGGGTTTATGGAACTGGATTCCCTAAAAATCAGGATATAGGAAGTTATTTGATAAAAATGCAGGAGTAGAAAGAGAAGTTATAGGAGTGGATGAAACAAAATTAAGACCAAATAGGAAATCAGAAAATGAAGGAGCAGATAGGGTTTTAGCAGGAGGTTTTAAATCTGATAATGGAGCTTTAGTTACTTCCCCTTCAACAGAGCAAGCAAAGAAATTTAATGGATGGAAAACGGCAGGATTAAAACCAGCACACGAACCAATTACAGTATTCCAAAAACCATTAGAAGGAACATATATACAAAATATTAATACATATGGTGTAGGCGGTATGAATATTGATGCTTGTAGAATTACAACTTCACAAGAAGATAAGGATATTATAAATGCAAAATCATCAAAAAATCCAACAACAAATTATTCTGACAAAGATGATAAGATTTATGGTGCGTATGCAGAAGATAAATCAATGCCAGCAAACGAAATAGGAAGATTTCCTGCCAATATGGTGTTTGATTCTTCTATGGGAGAAGAGTTGGATGGTCAGAGTGGTATTTCTGCAAGTAAAAAATCAATGAGGGGTGTTGGATTAACTGATAGTTTGGTATATGGTAGTGCTGATAATAATTTTGATACCATGAGAGGACATAGTGATTCAGGAGGAGCAAGTAGATTTTTCTTAAACATAGATGCTGATGATTTTATACCATTCCATTATTGTGCTAAAGCAACTAAGAAAGAAAAAGGGGACGGAAATACTCATGTAACAGTAAAACCTAAAGCATTAATTAAATGGTTAATAAAATTAGTTACTCCTATTAATGGTAGGACAATTGATATTACAGCAGGAAGTGGCACTCATGGATTGAGCTGTGAAGAACTTAATAAAGACGAAGGTTATAATTTACATTGGTTGAATATTGAGATGATGAATACAGAAAAAGATCCTTATTGTGATATCGCTATGAATAGAATTAAAGAAGTAGTAAATACATAAAATAATAAATAATTTTTATACACCACTTGATTTTTATATATTGAGTGGTGTATAATAGTATTAAGAAGTAAATCAAAAGGAAGTGAAATACATATGACAAACGTATATCAAGACAATGGTTGTAAGAATCGCAAAGAATATCTACGCTGCTTATCAGAAGACTATGGAGTACCATTAGAAACTGTTTTAGTAATTGCCGATACATTTGGTTTAAGTGAAGATTTTGATGGGTTAATTTCTGCCTTAGAAGATTGTGAAGAAAGGTTATATTAAATACCAAATAAAATTATATATTGATATTATTATGAAAGGAGAGTACATATGGAAATTATCAATCAAACCATCTTAAAGCAGAAGTGTTCATTTAAGGATTGGGGAATTTATCGAGAGGAATATGTTGACGTATTAGGCAAGCAACTTTGTAAATTATTCTCTAATGCTCATGAACATTTTTGTAAGCAAGAAGGCAAGTTAATCGGGAGAGATAGTTGGATGGGACATGAGCGAACAATTAAACCTAATAAAACTGAATACATTTATGAATTTTGGAATATGGAGAATATTGAAGAGTTTAGTTTTGGATTCCATTCAACAAAAGGTGAAATTATCGGAAAATTAATTGTTGATATCAAATGGACAAAATAATAGAATAAAAGAATGGTTTCATATTATATTAGAGGAGGAATAGAAAGATGAAAAAAGTATTGTTGATGGTTGGATTACCAGCAAGTGGGAAAACTACATTCGCAAAAGATTATTATAAATCAAACAATAAGGTAGGACGTTATTCAACTAAAGGATATAGAATAAATCATCTTAATTTTGATGAATTATTTGAAAGTTATAGGTATAATAAATTCGAAAAACCTATTGCAGTTCAAAAAATAGTCAATGATAATATAAGTTCAAATTATGATGAAGTAATATTAGATGGTCTATTTTTAACTAATGAAGATGTTTTAAAAATACTTAATGAAGTAGATAATCATTGTAGTATGGAGAATATTGAAGTTCATTATTGGAAACCTAATATAGAAAATTGTTTATGGAATGATAAATATCGTAGAGAAGAAAATTCCGAAATAACTATTAAAAATGCTAAAGTAGAAATTCCTGATATTGAAAAAATCAAAGCTGAATTTAATAAAACAAATGTAGAAGTGATCACACACGAAGTTCAACAAAGACCATTATGGAGAGAATTTGTATGTAAATATGATATTAAACTAGACGAAAATGATAAAATGAAATCTGGTTCATGGGGTCTAGGTGGTTCATATCAAACTTGTTGGGGAACAGGTGGAAGTGTATCTGCTGATGATCAGCCAACAACATATGAAGAATTTGATTCATTATTAGAAAAAGTTTGTCCTACAATTACATTTCTTCAGTACAAAAAATTATACAATGCCTGTGTGAACATTGGTACTTATGGCGAACATGACTATTATGGAGGTAGTACGGAACACGCATATTTCTTGTGTGATGTAGAGAAATTATATGATGAATTATCAGAAATTGGATTAATTGATGAGTAATTATCCAAGATAAAATCATACATTCCTAGTATTATAAAATAAAAGGAGCGTGTTTTTACATAATGAATATTTTAATAACCGAAACAGACAATATTGATGAGTTTATGGAATCAGACGTATTTAAATCCTTCGACAATGG
>Ga0209728_1002040_pt1 | contig 10868 bp, 17 predicted proteins | sample RifGroD1_FD_183997 | JGI IMG/M metagenome (GOLD analysis project Ga0209728, IMG submission 183997) | Groundwater microbial communities from Rifle, Colorado, USA - Groundwater D1 (SPAdes) (version 2) | ecosystem: Environmental > Aquatic > Deep subsurface > Groundwater | place: Rifle, Colorado... | reverse complement strand
ATTTATTATGTAGTTCAAGTATATCTAATGCATTTTTCACTCTTTCCTCATTAGTATATACAATACAACCATCTTTTAAACTAGTATAAGATAAATAATAATAATTTTTGCCAATTTTTCTTATACTGTTCCTATGAACATAACTACCTTCTTCATCTTTGATTGTATACATTATTATATTTCCCATTAATCTTCCTCCTCAGTTTTTTAATTTTTATTTTATTTATATACTAATTTATTTAATTGATTATCTAAATAATATAAATAATATAAATAATATAAATAATATAAATGTAGAACATCTGTTCGTATTATGGTATCATATTAAGATAAAAAGAACAAGTGTTTTGTTTAAATATTTTTCATAAATTTTTCCGAGATATATTTAATATTAACCTGTTCTAATTTATCTTAATATTTTTAATATTTGTTCAATATTCAATTAATATTATTTATATAAGACACTATATACAAAGTTATGAACTATTTCAACACAAACCTAGCGACATTGTATGACAAATTACGCAATTGCAATATGTTTGTTAATAATTATTTCAGTTTGTTAATATTTAATTTTATTTATTTCAGTTATTTCAGTTTATTTACGACTGGTAGGGTAATTAGTCCTGCTAGTAGGATGCCAAAGGTTATTGAATTGGTTATAATAATATTGTTTGTTAAATTGGTAGTTAGATATAAACCTGTTAAAATAAATAAAGCAATATACTTAAATTTTGTTTTTTCACTATTATTCAATGGTCTATTAGGATGTTCTATTGGTGCATAAATGAATATTATGAAGTATATAAGTAAATAGATTATTGTGGTGATAAGATGACTAAGAATAATATATTTTGCTAATAATCCAAATATTGTGAATGTTAATAATGAAAAATATGTGCATATTTTATAATTATCAAAGTGTAATCCTCCTGAAAATAATCTTAGTGAAATAAATGATAATGTACATATTAAAATTTGAGGAAGTATGTTTAATAGTAGACCTGTTACTGATATGAGTAAAAATTGATTTATAGTTCCGTAAATAAATTGAAGGCTATAATAATATTTGTATCTGTGCTTATGTGATTCTTTTCTTTCAGTTTGTATATGTTTTGCACTGCAATATGAAAAAAGTTTAATATACCGAAAAGTAATTAAATAACACCATATATTTTTTATTTTTATCATTTAATATTCACCTATATATCTATATTCTTTATGATATTTTATTTCTGCTTCTTTTCTTATTTGTACTGCTTCATCAAAATCATCAAAATATCCTAAAAATATAATTTTTCTATTTATTCCTATTTGAGATTGCCATTTTTCACGTTTATTACTCCAATTTACACCAGTAACACCACTTGTATTATGAGACCTTAAATTAATATTCATTTCATTTTGACTTCTAGTAGCTAATCTTAAAAATTCTTTTCGATTATCATTTCTATTTTGAAATATATGATCTATTTCCATATCATCAGGACAATTCATAACTAAACGATGCATTCGTATGGTTTTATTCTGGTCAATATTATTAGTAACAATATATTCTTGACTATTTTTATACCAATAATAATTTTTAATTTTATCATAATCTTCTAAATCAAAGTAATAATTTTCACCTTTTGAAGTATATCCTATTCCATATGCATTAGTAAATTCATATGTATTATATTTTTTATTTGCTTTACTTGTCATTTCTTGTTGTAAACAACCACATGATTGCGTATTACCATTTTTTAATTCACCAGAGCCAATAATAATTTTTCTTTCTTCATTTCCACAATCACATTTGCATAACCAATAACTTTGTGTATTCTTTCTATTATATGGTTTATTTACTTTTTTGATTACAGTCAATCTTCCAAATTTACAGTTTGTTAAATCTTCACTTTTACTACTTAAAACATCTTTTCTTAAACATCCACAACTTCGTGTATGTCCGCTTTTTAATGCACCCGTACTAATACTTATTTTATTATCACAATCACATTTACAATTCCAATAAGTAACATTATTCTTCCCTTCTAATTTTCTTTGTTTCATTTTTTCTTCATCTTTTTCTAATACTAATAATCTACCAAATTTTTGACCAGTTAAATCTTCAACTACTTTTCCCAATAAATAATTCTCCTTTCTTATTTATATTACTATTCTTTTGTTTATGTAATTTTGAAGCATAAATTAGTGATAATACTTTTTTATGCTTCAAAATGCAATCTAATAATTGTGGCAATGTTCTTAAATATCTTTGCGTGTGAAAATTCTTAGTTTGTCTCATTTTATTCTTATGCATTAAACAGAATGGTCTATCCCTATTATCATAATACTTTATTTGCCATTCATCCAAACCAGTATATAGCATTGCTATACCAGTTGATTCAAAAAATTGATACCTGATATTGTACTTCCTACATAGATATTCTAACTGTTTTTCGCAAATCATTTTATCATTCTCCTTTTTATATTATTATTTTGTTTTGATTATGCGTAAACTCTGTTACTGCATAATCTTTCATACTCTTTCATTACAAAACTATAATCTTTGCTATATTTAGAACAATAATTAGCCAATTCTTGAATTTTGTCATTTAAGATACTAATTAAATCTTTAGATTTTTTGATAGTAATATTTCTTTGTAAAATTTTTATGCGTTCTGCCAATGTAAAAGCGTATCCTTCATCAAACATTAATGGATCTATGCCAAGTTGTAGTTTTAATGAATTTTCTATTAATGACATTTTTGATTCAGGTAATGTAGTTATTACATATGGTATTATTCTTCTGAGTGAAATTACTTTGATTTGTTCTGGGAAAGCGTAACTAATTTGTTTAAGACCCAATTCTTTCTCTAGTAATACATGCATTTTTGATGAGAATTTACATTTACTGGACAAAGGAATTACGACAGTTGTTGTCGAAAAATTGTTTCCTTTGTCATTTTGGATAATTATGGCAGGTCGTTTGCCAGATTGCTCTGAATCCATATTATAACCAAAATCTACAGTATATACCTGACTACGCTTAACTCTAATTTTTGTCCAACTACGATCTTCTTCTTCATCTCTTTCTGAATAATTAAATAAAGAATATAAAAGAGTATGAGTTATTCTTCCTTCACTATTAGTAGCAATTAATCTTAAAAGATTTCTATCTGGTAAATTAAATTCATTATAATCTCCTTTTGATAATTTAATTATTAATTCTGCATCTACTAATGGCATTGTACTTATAAATTGAGTCACACTTCGGTATCCTACGGCAACTTTAATTAGATATCTTAATTCTTTTTTAACTTTTTCTAAATTATCTAATGGTTTCTTTTTGCATAATAGCATTTAAAATCACTCCTTATAATTATGTACTTATTCTATTCTATTACACTTAAATTTAGAACACAATAATTATTTTTTTATTTTATAGTGGAGATAATAAAATCCTCCACTATAAAACTCTATGTATCTATATTACTTAGATAACATAGACGGTACTTTAGGTTCTCCAAACATAAAATGAGAAGCAATTAAACCAGAAAACATAGTGCCAACCAAAACTACTAAACTAGCAATCAGAGCATACTTTTTCATAAAATTTCACCTCCTTCATTTAATAATTATCATCATTGTCATCATATATATATTCTTTTTCTCTTTGTAACTTAATATTTTTATTTATCAGGTCGCAAAGAGAAATTATATAAGATGCAATTAATGTACATGGTATTAATAAGACTAATACTGATGAAATTATTTGAATTGTTAATTCATATTTTTGTAATATTTGTGATTCTGCTATAAATCTTGCAGATATAAAATAAACAGAAAGTGCTGTCCCAAAAAATACTATTGTTGATATGCTTAAAACTTTGTTTTTAAAAATAACTTCTATATAATTAATTTTTTGCTCAAAATTCTTTTTGTGAAAGTACAATATTATTAGTAAATATTGGATCAGTCTAGGTGTCAGGGCTAACAAGATATTTAACCATATGTTATTATTTATTTCTGTAATACTTTCTTTTAATATTAAACTTACAATTATCGCATAAGAACCTTCTGTTAGAAATATTAATACAAGGTCTGAAACAATTACCCAAAATATTATTTTTAAATACTCTATTTTTTTGTTTAAAAAATTATTCTTTTTAACTAAGTAAATAATTAGAAAAATCATCATTGTTTCCACTATTAAAAAATTTGTTAAATTATCAAGATGTAATATGTATCTCATTACATTTATTGATATTGCAGTAGGCAAGGCAGGTATTAATATGTTTTTTATACTATTTTTTATAAAGTATATGTCTATTAAATTTCTCTGTTTTATTAATATGAGAATTAAAACTACCCATCCAGATGTTTCAAATATAGAATTGAATATCGTATTTAATATTGCTTTAAAAATATCATTATACATTACCACAACTCCTTCTTCAATTGGAATATTATCTATTAAAGATATATTACCATACTATAAGAAGTAAGTCAACTATTATTTTTTCATTTCATTAGATTTTTTAATTGAGAAAAATAGTATCACAAAAGAGTAAAATCTTATAAATACATCACCTATTGATAGTGTTGTATACCCTAAATCTATAATATCACAAAATATAATATACTTACTTTTATAATCGCCCAATATGTAAAAACTATCTCCCGTAAAACTATGTATATCAGTGTATCCTGACCAATAAGATAAATCATTGAATAAAGGCATATGATAATTATTACTAACTATTGCTATATAGTTAAAAAAATAACCAACACATAAACATAATATTGCTAACGAAAACGGAGAAGTAATAAAAGCAATAAAACCTTTATCTCTATATTTTTCATACATAGAATTATATAATTCATATCTCACAATCATTCCCAAGTAACTTAATAATGTTGCTTGTTTAATTATTGCTCCATATGGTAAAAACCATGTGATATTATTAAATATTAACACTTCAAGGATTAGATATAAAATTAAAAATAATAGAGGTAGATATATGTATATCTCCTTGAAAACTAATTTCATATCGTATTGTTTCCATAAATATACATTCTCCTTTTCTAGTTTTTGTATGAATTTATTTCTAATAATAATTATTAGAAATAATATTAACCAAGTTTCAATCATATTAAGTTGTAATATCTCCTTTCTTAAATTTATTATTTATGTATTTTTAAATAATTCTTTCCAATATCTCCTCAATTTTATTATAATCCCAATACCAAATTTCAAGAAAGTTTATATTGTTATTATATGTATACTCACATTTTCTTCTATCATGTTCAACTTGTTTTAAAAAATCATCATAAGATTCATGGAATCCTTCAATATATCTTTCGTGTTGTTCACCTTGATATTCAATTAATAAATTATATTTGGGTAAATAAAAATCATAAGAAAGCAATCCATTTCCTAATCCTAATAATCCTTCAAATGTTTTTTGTGGTATGTAGTAATTTTTATTATATTTGTTTTCATCAATTAATCTCATGAAATCATATTGATCTATTTTTATAAATCCTTTACTAATAAAATAATTACTAATAACTTCTTCACCTTTAGAATATTGACATTCAGGACACCTAAAATTACATTTGTTAGAATTACTAATAATTCTAGGATATTCTTCATGTTTTCTTTCTGGACACTTCCAATAAACTTGTTGCATACTAAATGGTGCGTATTCATATGAAGATTTTTTATTTTTATCACTCCATATTTTTAATACTTCAGGATGCAATGTTCCTAAACTATCTAATTTATGTACTTTACCATGGCGATTACTACAATATGGGCATCTATCACCTCTTATAAAACAATTACAAAATGTTGGATAACTATCATGGTAATCTTTTTCTTGACAATAAATATATACTTTTGATTTATAACTTGATTTTAATATTTTCCAAGGATTTATATTTATATTATTTATATAATCCCAATATAATTCTAAAGCATTATCTCCATATAAATCTATTAAATATTGAGCAAATGAATCTTTTGGATGAACTAATTTATCCCCTTTACAGTATCCACATCTTTCTCCTTTAATAAAATTATTGCATTGCATAGGATAACTTCCATGATATTCCTTTTTCTTACATTTTATATAAACTTGTTTACTAGAACCATAACTTATTTCCCAAGGATTTATATTAGAATTTTTTTCATAATCCCAATATATCTCTAAAAAATCTTCACCTAGATTATCAATACCCCATTGTGCAAAACTATTACATTGATTACATTTTATTGAACCTTCTTGTCCACCTGTAAATCTACTTATACTCTTTAATTCAGATTTATGTATTCCTCTTGGACATTTAAAATAATATTTTTTATTTGAACCATAAGAAATTTCATCAGGTTTTAATTTATTTAAATCATAGTCCCATCTATCTAATATATTTTTCCTTTCATTCTCTATACACCAATATTCAAATGAATTGCATAACCTACAATATACATTATTTTTATTGCTAGTAATGTCCGATATTATAATTTTTTCACTTTTATGTATCCCTTTAGGACATTTGAAATAATATTTACTAGTTGTTGCATGTGTTATTTCATTTGGATTTTTGTTATTTAAATCATAGTCCCATCTATCTAAAATATCTTGTTTATTATTGTCTTTACAGAAATCTTCAAATGTATAACATAAACCACAACTTTTTGTACTACTATTTAAAATACTATTTGGTCTTATATCCCATTCTTTTCCACAAGTACATATATGAGTTATTTTAATACTATTTTTTACATACTCAACACCTTCCTTTAATTTTATATTTGTACCATTTTTCTTATTTATTTCTTCTAATTCTTTTTTATACTTTTCTGTAGATTTTCTTAATATACAACCACAACTTTTAGTATACTCTAAAACTAAAAGAGGTTCTGCAATTTCTTTTCTATTTTTATCTTTACAATCACATTCACATAACCAATATCGTGTATGATTCTTATAGTCAGCATACGAAATTACCGTTAAATGATTAAATTTCATACCAGTTAAATCCTTAAATTCTTTCAATAATATTTTTCTCTCCTTTTCTATTTCATTATATTTTTAATTTCATTAACTTAAATCAAATTGAATCCTAATACATCTATTTATCTCTTCCATTCGTTTGTTACTCAATTTAGTTATTTTAATAAACTTACCGTCTATTAACCCTCGATTTTTGCTGACTACCCTCGTCTGTTCCAAACAACAAATACTATCCATCTTCAATTTATCACTCTTATCTAATTTAACATGAACAGGTAAATTAGATCTACTTTTACTAGTAATCGGTGCAATGGTAAGTATATTTGAATGTCTATTTGCTATATTATTAGACAAAATCAAAACTGGTCTAAGTCCTCTGGTCTCTGAATATATTCCGTCTAAATTCATTAATATTATTTCACCACGTTCAAAATTATAAGACTTCCAATTTAATTCATCGTTACTACACCCACTACTTTTATATTTACTATCCACATTCACTATATTACCTTGTTTTACTTGCAATTGGGTAGCAATTTGCTGATTTAGCATTATGTCATCTCCTAAAATATATTATTTATATTACTCTTCTAATATATTTATATGTTACCCAATGTATGTCCTATTCATACTATTATATTTAGTTTTTATATTATCAATTTACTTCACTTTATAATTAATTTTCTCTAAAATTTCCTCTAAACTCACAGGTTCATAATTATTAACATCTACACCTACATTATAACTATTATTTTGAATATTATCTAATGGATGATGATTCCCTTTATTACTATGAATATGACCATACAAATGAATACTCCCATGATGCTTACAATCCCAAACAGCAATAGGATAATGAAATAATACAATTTTCAATCCATTATATTTTAACATATAATAATCTTTAACCCATCCAAATTTTTTATGTATCTCTCTATCTTTTAAATAATAATCATGATTCCCTTTGATTAAAAATTTATTTCCATTAAGTTTATCTAGTAATTTAGAAACACTTTCTGCATCTCCAAAAGCAAAATCACCAAGAATATATACTGAATCATTTTTGGAAACTTTCTTATTCCATTTATCAATCATTTGAATAGTCATATCATCTACATTTTTGAATGGTCTTGACTCGTATTTAATCATATTTGCATGAAAATGGTGGTTATCTGACGTAAAGAATATTGTCATATTTATTTTCTCCTTTTATTATTTTTATTGTAATTTTCTTTTAACTTTAAATATTTTGTACATTTCTCACAATCTCTATTATCCATGATGCAAGGTTGACCTTTGTAATATTCTAAAATACACATAATTATATCTCTTACTCCTTAAATAACTGAATTATGTTTCACTACATACCATACAAAATAAACTAAATATGCAGTGTTTGCTGGTTGTGATATTTTATCTATCAATCCATACATTTTATTACCATTCATTGATTTATTTTTTATTGTATCTATAATAATTAAAATATATTCATATAAAATTAACATAGTTAATAATATAGGAAATACTACTAGGTTTGTTCCTATAAATAATTTAAATCCTACTAAATAAAATGATATGTATATCAATCCAAATAATCCTGTCACTATTACAGTTAGCCTATTTACAAGTTTTACACCTAAAATTCCTTCTATATTTACTTTATTATTTTTATATTTAATTTGTTTTTCTTTTGATGATTCTAAATATGATTTTAATCTGAATACTTGTAATATAAAAATTACAAATGCAAATTCTAATAATAGTTTATTTGTCATGTTTGTTTATTCTCCTTCAATAATTATTTCAAAATGATCATCTGATTGATAAATTTCCCTATTACAAGAAGGACATTTCATACTAAAAAATCCTTCTTGATATTCTATTGTATCATCTTCATCTAATTCTATTACTCCTTACTCCTTGACTTTCACATTCTCTTTCTTGATTTAAATCTAAACTTAGTCCACAATAATATTTTATTTTCATAATTATTCTCCTTTAGATTAAAATTAAAATTAAATAAACTTTCTGTGTTAAATTTTAATTATACATTATATAAATTAACTCCAATCAATTCTTTGCCCACATTCACTACAAAAATTTTTATCTTCTTCTAATTCCCACCCACATTTACTACAAAACCATTGTGAATGTTCCTTCTTTTCTTCATCTGAAAAATCTCCCCAATGATAATGCTCTCTTGGTTTTTGCGGTGTATCTCTATCTTCGTAATCTGCTAACTTTTGAAACATTGCATATAACCCTTCAAGTATTGGTCTAGAGCCTTCTAATTCTTGGTCTCTTTTAGATAATGTGTCAGCAATAGCCATATATGCTATTCCGTTTGGTGTCCGTTTTGTTAATCTGTCCATAATTCCTTCCTCCTTTAAATATCATTATAAAATCTGTCTTTTGTCATGATTTTACATCAATATGTAGTATTATAAATATAAGTACATACTACATATTGTGTTTACGAACAACTTTTATCTTTTATAATCCACTTATCCTTTATACCATTTATTCATCTTCGTATTCGTGATCATCTTCAATGACAAATTCTTTATTGCACTTAGGACATTTAGTATAATATTTAGGCCAATAAGTATCATCATAAAATCTAAATTGACTACCTTCATTACAATGAGTACATTTAAAATATCCTTGCATAAATCCAGTTGTTTTTTCTGGTCTACTACAATTAACAGAATAAACTAAGTATTCTTCATAATTGCCATGTGGTTTATACATAAATGGTGTTAATGTTATTAATCCATATTTTTTATTAACTTTATCAATAATATCAATACATTTACATGATAAATCTAATACTTCTCTTTCTTGTTCTTCAGTTAAACCATTATCTTTTACTCCACATGCTAATAAATTTAGATATCCATTAATTTTTTCTAAATCTGTTTTATGAAACATATTATTATTCTCCTTTATCTTTTCTACCATCACATACACCTAAAAATTGTTCTAACCAAAAAGCAAAATCAAATAATATATCATATTTTTTATCAGATAAATTTTCATAATCTTGATATAAATTAAGTAAACAACATATGCAAAAATCTTTAGGTAAATAAGTACCTTCTTGAGTAAATTTATGCCCTAAATCTTCTACAATATTTAATTCATATTTTTCATTCAATGTTTTATATATTTTCAATGCTTCTTCGGATAATATATTTTCCATAATCAATTATTCCTCCTTTAAAATATCATGACCAAATTAAACTTTTGTTATGTTTTGTAACTACATATAGTATATTAAACAATTAACATATACTATATGTAGTATAGTTAAAATATAAATATCTAAGATTATAACATTTAATTTTATTACTCCTGTTTAAATAATATTTTGTTGTTTCATTCCACCATAAGTAAGTATAATACTTAGAATAGATATTGTAAATGACAACGAATAATTACCTGTGCGAAAAGTATCTAAACTAACTTTCAAACCGTATCCAGAAGTTAAATACCATAAAACTATAAACATTTGTTGATATTTCATAAAATTATATTCCTCCTTTTATTTATTCTCTAATATCCATATCAACGCATCTGCAACTGAATCTTCTCTACTATCACATTCAAATTGTATAACTAAATTTAATTTCTTAAATAAAGTTAATTTTTCACCAATTAAACTAAATGTATATTCATATTTCTCAATTTCGTCCAACATCTGATCTAAACTAGGTAACCAAGTATTTGTCTTAACATTTTCTATTACTCTTTCAATCTCTATATCATTTAATCTAAATGTATCTATAGACATTAAAGTAGGTGTAGGCCAATAATCTGCTTTATAAAAGTCACCACATTTAGGATTCCATTCTAAATTTAATT
>Ga0209728_1002029_pt1 | contig 10915 bp, 8 predicted proteins | sample RifGroD1_FD_183997 | JGI IMG/M metagenome (GOLD analysis project Ga0209728, IMG submission 183997) | Groundwater microbial communities from Rifle, Colorado, USA - Groundwater D1 (SPAdes) (version 2) | ecosystem: Environmental > Aquatic > Deep subsurface > Groundwater | place: Rifle, Colorado... | reverse complement strand
TAGGATTTGGAAGAATTTTATCTTTATCAATCGTTGGCTTGATACTTTTCATCAGCCAACGAGAGCAGTTTTTGAGGTTGTGAGAAAAAGAGCAGAGGAAAAAGCGGCGAACATTATGATTTTTAATTTTCTTGATTGCGAAATAAATTTTGTCCAGTTCTTGAATCGTTGGTTCATCAAACCAATAGTTGATACGCTGGTGGTGATTGAACGAAACTGATGGGGTATTTTCGTAATACTTCAAAAATTTATTTCTGCTATTCTCAAGCGTTTTAGGATTGATTGCGGTTGTCTTAGTTTGTGTGATGAGTTTAGCAACCGGATTTATGTCAAAACCGATACTTTTGTGTCCCAACAACTTCGCTTCAACCAAAGTCGTGCCGCATCCACCAAACGGATCGCAAACAACCTGTGTACCGCTTGGAGCGTAGTCCTCAATCAGTTTTCGGACAATTTGTGGAATAAACTTTGCAGGATAGCGATGATAGTCGTGAGTGAAAGCGGTTGTTTGCGATCGTCCGGCATCGCGAAAAGACCACTCCTCGCGAGGTTTTAATGTTATGAAAGCCCTTTTTATTGTATCCGTAGTTGCCAACATATTTCTTAAGTGAATTATACCATTTTTTTCTAAACCGTTGAATACTCTGGTTTTATCCTTTCATAGAATAATCGACTACATTTTTACCCTTATCAGATTTGGGTTTCGGCACTTCAAACCACTCAGGGTATTCTTTGTAAATATGTCTTAATTTCTTTATACTAGGGTCAAGAGTCCAGAAAGTTAGCCGTCTAAAAGCCGTTTTAGGTTCTAACTTCGGGACATCGTCACCGCCATAAATAAAATCCTGACGCATATGTCAGGATTTTATTTATTTTATTTTTGGCAATGCTCTCGTGAGGAATCGAACCTCAATTACAAGATCCGCAATCTTGTGTCCTATCCGTTGAACGACGAGAGCAAAAACAGTTAAAAATTACAAGTAAAAAGTTTAAAGCAAAAATAAACTACATAATTTTAAAACTTTAAGAGATGAGCAATGATATGCGACAGCGGTTCTTCCTCTTCTTTTTCCGGAAGAAAATCCAATAAAATCTCCCTGATTTTATTGGGATCCGCATATTCAAGCTGAAGATGAATAAGCGGCATTAGAGTTTTTTTGCTTCGTAAAATAAGTTCCTTAACAGGCCCGTGATATAATATCCAGAAAGATTGCAATTCGTCAAACAAAAACACTCGGCCATCCAACTCAATGCCAAGGGGCGTTATTTTATGCTCTATATATCTTGGCGCTCTATGCCCCAAAAGATATACAACGAAAGTGCCGAGCAATGCCACGACCATTCCGGAATAATTATTCATTGCAAAAAATATGGCGGCTAGAGCCGCTCCACCGGCAAGAAGGGTTAGTGTCCAATTGCGGCCCTTTTCAAAATGGAGATATTCCGGCGCCTCCCAGCTAATATAATATGAGGGGACTTCCTGTTCCTGTTTAATTATCCCTTCTTTATGATGGGACTGCGGAACAATAAAATATCTTTTTTTATTTTTGAGATCAACAATATGATGAGGCATGAAGATGACTAATGACTAATGACTAATGACTAATTGTATTATACTCAAATAATTGACAATTAACAATTAACAGTTAACATTTAAACAACTAAATTGATTTTATTGTGAGTTATGAGTGAGTTATGAGTCATGAGTTAATTTTTGGAGAGGTGGCTGAGCGGTCCAAAGCAGCAGGTTGCTAACCTGTGGCCATCTAAAAGTGGCCCGTGGGTTCAAATCCCACCCTCTCCGCCAATAAAACACCCGACAAATTTTGTCGGGTGTTTTATTTTATCAAAGTCTTAGCCCCTTTTTAATACCTTGCGATCCGTAAAAATATAGTAAATGATATTCCCCGCTCTCCCATAGCAATCCTCCTTATTCATTTATTAAACAGCTTATGATAACTTAATATCAATAAATCTTATGAAAACTCAAGATAAAATCACCCCACACCCTTTGTGGATATTGTAATGTAACTCTGCAGGTAATAAATAATCACATCTATCTATGTCATACGAATCTTTGTCTAAAAAATCAACAACACAATATAAAAAAATCCACGAAGGGTGTGGGGTCAACAGCTCCGTCAAACACCTTCCCTATGTCAATCCGAAAGTGGAAAAACTTTTGGGGAAATTGGGGGTCAAAACAATCCGCGATTTACTCCTTTATTCCCCCAGCCGTTATTTGGATTTCTCTCAAATAACAAAAATCAAAGATCTAAAACCCGGAGAAACCTTCACCATACAGGGGAAAATAATATCCGTCACAAACAAGAGGACTTGGAAAAGGAAAATAAATCTGACCGAAGCGATTATCAAAGATGCAACTGGCAATATAAAAGCAATTTGGTTTAATCAGCCGTTCATCGCCTATCGGCTAAAGCAGGACCAGTGGGCGAATTTTTCCGGAAAAATATCCGCGCAAAATATCAAAAGCAATGCTCCGGAAATTTATTTTTCCAATCCCGCCTATGAAGCACTGGACAAAACCGAGCTCACTCACACCGGCCGCGTCATCCCAATATATCCGGAAACTGCCGGCCTGACTTCCCGATGGATAAGATTCTTGATAAAACACGCCCTAAAATATGCCCCGCAAATGCCGGAAACATTGCCGCAAGAAATACTCAAAAAGAAAAATCTCCTGCCCATAAAAAAAGCTGTTTGGGAATTGCATTTTCCTTCAACCTTGAAATCGGCGGAAAAAATAAAAAAGCAATTTGCGTTCCGGGAACTTTTAATAATCCAATTGCTAATTTTGGACATCAGGAAAAAAATAAAATCTCAAAAAGCGCCGGCTATCAAAGCTGATATCGGACTTATAAAAGATTTTCTCTCTAAATTACCTTTTCAACTCACAAACGCCCAGAAAAAATCCGCCTGGCAGATTTTAAAAGATATGGAAAAACCAAATCCTATGAATCGCCTGCTTGACGGCGATGTCGGCTCGGGCAAAACAATAGTGGCTGGAATTGCCGCGCTTAACACCGCATCGCGATCCAAAACTACAAACATATCCGAATCTACAAAAAAAGATGAGAAAATAATAGAAAAAGAATTATCATTTAAATTGGGAGGAATATTTTTAAAAATTCAAAATGAATTGGGAAGATTTTGCCGTGAAAGGCAATATGCCGATATTTTAGAAAAATACCTAATAGAACATGGCATAAATTTCAAAAGAGAAGCCCCAATTGAAATTGCAGAGCGAAAATCTAATTTTGCTGATTTTATAATCGAGAAAAAAATATTAATTGAAGTAAAAGCAAAACCATTTATAGAAAAAACAGACTACTATCAAACAAAAAGGTATCTTGAATTGAAAAATCTGGAACTGGGGCTGATTGTAAACTTCCAAGATAAATACCTAAAGCCCAAAAGGGTTTTAAACGCAAAAATATTGGTAGATTCGGATAAATTCGTAAATTCGGATCGGTATCAAGTCGCCTATCTTGCCCCCACCGAAATACTGGCGCGCCAGCACTTTGAAACATTTTGTAAATTTTTACAACCGTTCAATCTGCAAATAGCGCTCTTAACGGCTTCGGAAAGCAAAATTTTTGACCCGGAATTGGATCAAAAATATGAAGTCAAAAAAAATGAACTGGCAAAAGCGATAGAAAAAAATCAAATAAATATAGCCATTGGCACCCATGCTCTTCTCCAGGAAAAAATCAAATTCAATAATCTGGGGCTTGTGATAATTGATGAACAACATCGCTTCGGAGTCAATCAACGCCAAGCGTTGCTCCAAACTCCAAACTCCAAACTCCAAACTCCGCATTTATTAAGCATGACCGCCACCCCTATTCCTCGCACTTTGATGCTGACAATTTACGGCGACCTGGATATTTCCATATTAAATGAAATGCCAAAAAACAGGCAAAAAATAATTACCGAAATTATTCTGCCCGCCAACCGAAAAAAAACATATGATTTTATCCGCCAAGAAATACAAAATGGAAGACAAGCGTTTGTCGTTTGCCCGCGCATTGAATCGCAAAATCAAGAATCAAGCCTTCATCCCGAGCTCGAGCCGAGGGGAATCAAGAATCAAGAAAATGAAGTAAAAGCGGCAAAAGAAGAATACAAAAAATTATCAGAAGAAATTTTTCCGGATTTAAAAATTGCCATGCTCCACGGCAAGTTGAAACCGAAAGAAAAAGAAAATATAATAAATGATTTTAAAAATAATAGAATAAATATATTGGTTTCCACTTCTATAATAGAAGTCGGCATAGATATTCCCAATGCCACTATTATGATGATTGAGGGGCCGGAACGATTCGGCCTTGCGCAGCTTCATCAATTTCGCGGCCGTATCGGCAGAGATAGTCATCAATCTTATTGTTTCCTGATGACCGAATCGGAAAATCAGGCGGAAAACGAACGCCTTGCGGCCATCGTAAAATCAGAAAATGGATTTCAGCTCGCAGAGCGAGACCTTCAATTACGCGGTCCGGGAGAATTCCTGGGCACAGGACAATCCGGAATCCCAGATATGGCCTTTGCGTCTTTTTCCGATATTTTCCTTATACAAGAAACTCGCGATCTGGCAATAAAATTATTCAAAGAAGACCCTGACCTTAAAAAATATCCCGCTCTAAAAAATCAAATCAATAAATTCCAAGAAAAAATTCATCTGGAATAAGGGCTTGGGACTTGCGTCTTGAAGCTTGGAGATTCGGGTTTATATTATATACTACATGTTTTATGTTCCAGGTTTCAGGTTCTAAGCGCAGGGGGTTGACTTAAAAATCAAGTTATGCTAGTTTGCAATCACATAAAAAACATAATATTAAAGCATAAAGCAGGACGCTATATGCCATATGAATATGAGCGCTAACAATCATCCGCAAAAAGTTATAACTAATTTAATAAATAATCTTTCTCCAAAACAGAAAGATGTGATTATTAAAAGATTCGGTCTTAAGGACGGCAAACGCCGCACTCTTGAAGCTATTGGCGATGAACACGGCATCACAAGAGAAAGAGTCCGCCAGATAGAAGAAGACGCGCTGAATAATCTTCGCAAACCTCAATTAATAAGCCAACTGAATGAATTCTTAAATGCTCTCCAAAGCCATATTGAAAATCACGGCAACATCAAAAAAGAAGATTCTCTTTTGGGGAAAGACGCTCATACTATCTTCGCTCAGCACAAATTCACAAACCATCCCAAACCATTCATTCATCTGCTTTTGGCACTGGGTAAATCATTTGAAAGGCACAACGAAACAAAAGACTGGCACAGTTTTTGGACAACCGACAAATCAACGGTTGCGAATGTAAAATTGGCTGTTTCCGCGCTACACGAAAAATTAAAGAACCATAACCAACCGGTTGATAAGGAAACTTTGATCGGATTTGCGCGCGATTTCGCAAAACAAAAAAATCTTTCAACAACAGATCAGGCGCTCGCCTCTTATATAAGCACGTCAAAAAACATAAACTCCAACGTCTTTGAACAATACGGCCTGGCTCATTGGCCGGAAATAAATCCGCGTGGCATGAAAGATAAAGCTTATTTAGTTTTAAAACGCTTGAACAAGCCCCTGCATTTTATGCAAGTCGCGAGCGAAATAGAAAAAGCGGGTCTCGCCAAAAAACAAGCTCATCCTCAGACCGTTCACAACGAACTCATCAAAGATAGTCGCTTTGTTCTTGTCGGCAGAGGCACTTATGCGCTGACTGACTGGGGATATGTTCCGGGCACAATCAAAGATGTGATTGCAAAATCATTATCAAAATCCCCAAAACCTCTTTCCAAAGAAGAAATTGTTTCTGCAGTGCTAGATCAAAGACAAGTTAAAGAAAACACAATTCTTCTAAACCTCCAAAATAGAAAGCTTTTCAAAAAAACCGGGGAGGGGTATATATTAGCGTAAATCATGAAGCATGAAGCACACAATATGAAGCATAATAAACGCTCATTTCTGTAAAGAAATGAGCGTTTATTATTGAAAATAAATATGCTATTCTTACATTGAACTCCAAATTACGAATTAAGAATTAAAAATCACGGATTTAATTGGATTTTTAAATTATATTTTCTTCATAATTCTAAAGCATTTGTTTCATGCTTTATATTTCATACTTTATGGAAAATCCCTTTGATGGCGTAATACTATTTATACCGTTTTTAATTCAATGGTGGTGGATATTCCTTCCTCCAATTTTATTTTTCATCTTCAAGGAATTATGGCTCTACTATGTCAAGATCGGTTATCTTTCCAGAATGTCCTGGACAATGCTGGAAATCAGTGTTCCGCGAGAAGTGTTTCAAACTCCCAAAGCCATTGAAAATATTTTTGCGTCGCTTCATAGCATATCCATCCCCCCTGAATTTATGGAGATATACCGAAAAGGGAAGGTGCAGGATTACATCTGTCTTGAAATGGTCGGCGGCGGCGGCAAAAGCCATTTTTATATCCGCACTCCTTCAGGCTTGAAAGGATACGTCTCCTCACAAATTTATGCGCATTATCCCAAAGCCGAAATAAAAGAAGTTTCCGATTACACCGCCGATATGCCACTAAACGCTCCTGACACCCAGTACGATCTGTGGGGCACAGAAATGAAGTTGACCAAAGAAGACGGCTACCCAATAAAAACATATATAGAATTTGAAGACACCGTAGAAGAAAAAAGGATAGATCCCGTTTCATCGCTTATTGAATCTTTTGCGCAATTACGAGATAACGAACAAATTTGGATTCAAATACTGATAAGGCCGACTTACGCGCCTTGGGACAAGGAGGGGCAAAAACTCGTCAATAAAATAATCGGGAAAAAAGCCGCTTCCAAAAAAGATTGGGCCGATAAATTTCTTGATATGATGTTTTTACCCATTAAAATTATGCTGAGCGCCGAAGGAGGCAAAAAAGAAGAAAAAAAGGAGCCCTCTTTAATGCAGCATCTTTCTCCCGGCCAAAAAGAAATAGTGGAATCCATAGAAAGGAACGTGTCCAAGCTCGGTTTTGACACTGCCATAAGAACCCTATATATTGGCAAAAGAGATGTTTTTAATAGAGCCAATATAGCGGCAATTATGGGGTTCTTTAAGCAATTCAACACTTTGAATCTGAATGGTTTCAGACCGAATTCCGAAATCAGCCCGAGAGTTAAATTTCCAATTTTCAAAAAACAGCGGGAATACGCAAGAAAGAAAAAGATTTACAGGGCTTACCGCCTAAGATTGCCGGCTAAGATAAATTTTATATTCAATACCGAGGAATTAGCCACGATATTTCATTTCCCGTCTACTGTAGTTGAGGCGCCTTCCACACCAAGAATTGAAGCGAAAAAAGCCGAACCGCCAATTAACTTGCCGATTTGAATCGCAAGTTAATTGGCTAGTTGAAAGTTATAAAGTTAAAAGTTATAAAGTAAAATAAATTCAAAATACCTTATAACCTTATAACCTTATAACCTTATAACCAACGTGAACGAACAAATAAACTATTTCGGAGAAACAACTTTTAGAAACAAAAAACAAAGATTCGGCATAAAGATCGATGATCGGCGGCGTCATTTTTACACCATCGGAAAAAGCGGTATGGGTAAAACGGAAATGATAACGAATATGATTATCCAAGATATCCAAAACGGCAATGGAGTTTGTTTCCTTGATCCGCACGGAGATGCGGCAGAAAGAGTCCTGAAATTCATTCCCGAACATCGCATAAAAGACACTGTGTATTTTGATCCGTCAGATTTATCTTATCCGATTGCTTTCAATGTTTTAGAATTCGTTCCGCTTGAATTGCGTCATTTAGTGGCCTCGGGTATTATGGGAGTTTTTAAAAAAATATGGATAGACGCCTGGTCGGCCAGAATGGAATATATTCTAAATAATTGCCTTGCCGCATTATTGGAATATCCCGACTCAACGCTTCTTGGCGTCAATAAAATGCTTGCAGACAAAGAATATCGCAAAAAAATCGTGGACGGTCTCCAAGATCCCGTGGTTAAATCTTTCTGGATGCACGAATTTGCCAAATACCCGGATAAATTCCGCGAAGAAGCGGTCGCCCCCATTCAAAATAAAGTCGGTCAATTTATCTCCAATCCCCTTATTCGCAATATTGTCGGTCAAACTCATTCGTCCATTAATATCCGTCAAATTATGGATGAAAAAAAGATTCTAATTCTCAATCTTTCCAAAGGAAAAATCGGCGAAGACAACAGCAAACTAATCGGGGGACTTCTAATCACCAAGATTCAACAAGCCGCAATGTCCAGAGTCAATGTCCCTGAAGAACAAAGAAGTGATTTTTATCTTTATGTTGATGAATTTCAAAATTTCGCCACCGAGTCATTTGCTTCAATACTCTCTGAGGCGAGAAAATATCATTTGAATCTCATACTTGCCAATCAATATGTCGCTCAACTGACTCAAACTTCTGAAGTGGTAAGGGATGCTGTATTTGGGAATGTCGGAACAATAGTCACATTTCGCGTAGGAGCGGAAGATGCCGAATGGCTGGAAAAAGAATTCGCTCCTCAAATCACCGCCCAAGATATCGTCAATCTGCCAAAATATAACGCATACATGAAGCTTTTGATTGACGGAGTCACCTCCCCTGCCTTCTCCGCGCAAACTCTCTTACCGTTTCCCATCCCGAATGTAACTTATGAAAAAGAAATACTTGAATATACCAGAATGAATTATGGCACCCCCAAAGAATCCGTAGAGGCAAAAATCAGATCTTGGAGTGGCGTGACTTCTTTGCCGACATCAAATCCGCCACTTGACGCTTTTTCAATAAATCAAGAAAAAATAAGTCCCAACGCTCTCCAACTTTATACGGCTAATTGCTGGGTATGCGACAACCAGGTCAACACGTCATTTAAGCCCGACCCAAAAAGGCCAGTTTTCTGCCCGGAACACCTCGAACAATCAAAACAAGGAATCAAGCTGAATTTGAAGTTCGCGCCCAAAGAATATCTATCTAAAAAATCAACACAAGAGCCGTTTGAAGGACTACGACCGCCGGAAATAAAAAGCAAACCTAAAATAAAAGAAATAAATGGGAAACCCTTATCTTTGTCCGAAGCTCTAAGACCAAGAATAATTCCTCCGGAGACGAGTAAAAAAATCGGGATTATGAAACCGGGCGACACTATTAAATTATAATGCTATAAAGTTCGTAAAATTATAAAGTTAAAATACAAATATAAAAATAGAAACATTTGAAGATATTATTAAAAATAATAATTTATTTAAGATTTAGATCTAGCTTTTCAGCGCTATTTTTTTATTGATACTCTCTCCGTGTATTCCCCTGTCTGCGTATTTACTCTCACGATGTCGCCTTGGTTGATAAACATTGGAACATTGATATCTGCGCCAGTCTCCAGCTTCACAAGTTTATTGCCGCCCGTCACAGTAGATCCTTTTATGCTTGGCGGCGCCTCCACCACCTCCAATTCAATTTTAATCGGCAGAATGATATTTATAATTTTTTCATTGAACAATACCGCGTCAATCAAGGTATTGGCTTTCAAAAATTTGCCCTGCTCCCCCATCTGCTCTTTATTTAAAGTAAATCTTTTTCCCGGATTTTGAGCATGGCAAAAAACGAAATCTCCTCTATGACTATACAGGAATTTTGATTTTTGATGCTCAAGGCTGGCTTCCTCAAAAGAATCATTTTGATGAAATGTCTGGTTAGTCACTTTGCCGGTGATCAAATTTTTAATCTTTGTTTGAGCCACTGGCTTTCTCTGTTGCATCCTCAAAAATGCGTATTCCAACACTTCATATGGCTCGCCATTCATCACAAAAAATGTGCCTATTTTCAATTCGCTGTAAGATAACATAATAAATTCTGAAAAATAATTCCATAAATATACAAAAAATTCAAACTAAAATCAAGCTCCAACTAGATAAAAAATAAAAATGTTCGGCATATGCCGAACATTTTTATCATACCCAATGCCTGAAATTCGGAGCCTCTTCTAAAACTTGATATTCTTCACCCACCCAAAGGTGTTCTCAAAGGTTTTGACAATAATATCAATGATGGATTCGGACTTAATCGGAGTCAGAATCGTGAAATCTCGGCTGACGGCAAGATTATCCGAATCATCCCGGGATTCAATTCTAATCCTGTAAATGGAAGCCGGTTTAAATTCCGTGACCACCGCGGTATGAATCGTGGATATTGAAGTATCCAAGACGGTGGACCTCATATTCTCCGTTGTTGTTTCCACTCCCTCAACAAAGAATGCCTGGCCGGTTGACGGCTCATCGGTTCTCCAGGAGATAATAGTCTGAATCTTGGGAGTCTTGCCGGAAATCATGGCGGATTCAATGCGAACCTGGGAAATAACCGGAGGCTCTTTATCAATTGCCGTTGTAAAGTCAGGCAGTGTCTTAGACACCAGGTTCCCGAAGGGATCCTTGCCCGAGATTTCCATCTGATAAATCGTGCCCGGATCAAGATTGGAAATCGTGATATTGTGGTCTGTGATCATATCCGGCTTGCCTTGAATCTTGGCTTCTTTGATTCTCAATTTGCCGTCTTTGCCGTAGGGAACATACTGGACCACCGAATCTGTGGGAGACGATGTTTCCCAGTAAATGGCCGCGGTCTTTTCATTGTCCGTCTTTTTCTGGAGATATTTCAGAATCTGGGGCAATTCCGATTTAGTGACAAAGGTAAAGTCTTTGGATTTGGAAGTCTCGCCAAGAAGAGCTTTGGACCTGACCTGGAAATGGTATTTGGTGCCGGGGAATAAATCCGGAACTTCCACTTTATGATTCTTCACGGAATCGTCAGGATTGCCGACAATAGTTTTGTAGGGTTCCTCGGCTTTGGCGTCATATTGGTCATCGCGGACAATTCCCACA
>Ga0209728_1002028_pt1 | contig 10918 bp, 11 predicted proteins | sample RifGroD1_FD_183997 | JGI IMG/M metagenome (GOLD analysis project Ga0209728, IMG submission 183997) | Groundwater microbial communities from Rifle, Colorado, USA - Groundwater D1 (SPAdes) (version 2) | ecosystem: Environmental > Aquatic > Deep subsurface > Groundwater | place: Rifle, Colorado... | reverse complement strand
CGACGTTGAACAGCGACGTGACGGTTCTCAAGAGCGACCGGACGGTCAACGCCTCCCACGTCACGGCGGTTCGGTCTGATGTCACCATTCTCCAAAGCGACCGAACGACGTTGAACAGCGACGTGACGGTTCTCAAGAGCGACCGGACGGTCAACGCCTCCCACGCTACGGCGGTTCGTTCGGACGTCACGATCCTCCAAAGCGACAGGACCACGCTGAACAGCGACGTGACGGTTCTCAAGAGCGACAGGACGGTCAACGCCTCCCACGCTACGGCGATTCGGTCTGATGTCACGATTCTCCAGAGTGACCGGACGGCGCTGATCAGCAACTTGAAGCTGGTCTCCGATGCCGTCGTGGGGTCGGATACCTCCAATCTTGTCACGGCCACGAGCGATATCGTCGTCCTCAAATCGGACCGGACGGTCAACGCTTCGCACGCCACGGCGATTCGGTCGGACGTGACCATTCTCCAAAGCGACCGGACCACCCTGAACAGCGACGTGACGGTTCTCAAGAGCGACAATACCTGGCAGGTTTCGGATGTTCATACGAATACGAGCGACATCGTCGTCATCAAGGCGGACATCCTGAACAACGTCAAGAGCGACATCACCATTCTGAACTCCGATCGGACGGTCAATGCCTCCCACATCACGGCGGTTCGTTCGGATGTGACGATCCTCCAAAGCGACAGGACCACGCTGAACAGCGACGTGACGGTTCTCAAGAGCGACCGGACGGTCAACGCCTCTCATGCCACCGCCCTTCGTTCGGATGTCACGGTCCTTCAGAGCGACCGGACGGTCGGCAGTTCCCATGCCACGGCGCTGCGGTCGGATGTGACGATCCTCCAAAGCGACAGGACGGTCAATGCCTCTCATGCCACGGCGATTCGGTCGGATGTCACGATTCTGCAAAGCGACCGGACGGTCAACGCCTCCCATGCCACGGCGCTGCGGTCGGATGTCACCATCCTTCAGAGCGACCGGACGGCGCTGGGTTCTCAGGGCACGACATTGCGGTCCAATCTGGCTGTCTTTTGCAGCCACTTCACCGCGATGGAAGGCTCCGACGCCTGGGCCAACGTGTCCGATCTGCGAGTGAGCATCTCCGACCTGGTCGTGGACCTGAGCAATGCGTTGATCTCGACGCCCTGATAGGAAGGACCGAAATGCGGATCGTGCACTTTGCACAATTCGGACCGAGAGCGTGCGGCCTGTACGGAACCGCACGAGACCTCATAGCCGCCGAGCGCAAGGCCGGCGCGGACGCCCATCTCGTGGATATACGAGACGATGGTCAAAGCCGCGTCGGCCTGCGCGACGGCGAGATCGAAACGGTTCACCCCGATTACGCCTACGACGCCGACGTACTGGTTCGGCACACGGCCATTACGCCATGCCTCCAGAATGCGGGAATCCCGGTCGTCATGGCGGTTCACGGCCGGCCCGAGAGCAGTTGGCGTCAGTACGCGTCGGGGAACGACGTGATCGAGGCATTGAGCAATAAGGCCCATGATGCGCGGTACAGGAAGTTCATCACGTTCTGGCCGGAATTCATGGAGGTCTGGAAGACAATCATACCGGCGGACAAACTGTGCTATGTGCCGCCGCCGGTGGACCTCGATTACTACGCGGGCGGCACGGACCTGAAACTCGCGGGCTCTCCGAAAATCCTGATCGCCGACGTCTGGCGCGACGATATCGTGCCGCTGGACTCGTTGATTGCGGCCGTTCGGTACATCGAGCGTTGCGCTCCGGGCGGCAAAATCCATATCGTGGGCCTGCCGGGCGGCAAGGCGCTGAGAGCGCTGCACCCTCTTTTGAACGGATGGTCGAAGCAGATCGGCTCAGCCGCCGGGCAAATCTCGAATATCAGGGACTATTATGCGTCCTGCGACGTGTTGGTGACGCCCCATGCCATTGCGACACGGACCATTCGGGAGGGCCTGGCGGCCGGGTGTCCGGTCGTGGCCGGCGATGCCTGCCGGTACACGCGGACCCGGGCCGATCCCAAAGATTACCAGGCCGTCTCCGATGCCATAGCCGCCGCGCTGGACATGGAGGGCCGGCGAACGAAAGCGAAGGAGGCGGCGGCCCTTCATTTCGATCCGATGGCCTCCGCCCGCGACATGCTCGGCGTCTGTGAATCCGCCTGCGAGAAACGGACGCCAAAGACAAAAAAGCTGCTGCTCGATATCGGCGCGCACGTGGGCGAAACGGTCCACCGGTTCTACCGGGAGCGGCCGGACGCGGGCCAGTTCGATATCTACTGTTTCGAGCCGGACCCGGAGGCGTTCAAGCTCCTCTGCGCCAATGTCGGCCATATCCCGAACGTCGCGTGCGTGAATAAGGCCCTGACGGGCAAAACGGAACGGCGCCAACTCGCCCGCGGCTCCGTGAATGACGGCGAGGGAAATACGCTGTTGGCCGGCAAGAGGACCGGGGGCGTGGATTACGGCAGGCAGATCGAAGTGGACTGCACCGATATCTCATGGTGGCTGTCGAGCCATCCGGCGGACGTGACGCTGGTCAAGATGAACGTGGAGGGCTGCGAATATGAATTGCTGCCGAGGCTGATCCAGTCGGGCGCGATGGGCCGCGTCACGGAATTGTATTGCCAGACGCACTCGATCAAGTTCGATCTGGCGGAACGGATGCGCATGGACGCCGTGGAGTCGCAGTTCCGCGAAGACGTGAAGCGATTCGAGACGATAGTCAAGTTGACGACGAAAGGGATGGCGAGTTTTGCGCAGTGAAATCTTCCAGAGTCACAAGGGCAGGGGCGTGAACGTGCTCCATCGCACGATCTGCGAAGTCCATCGGACGCTCTATGACAAGTCGGTGATCTACCTTCACGACCGGCCGGAGGCCCTCGCCGATATGACGGCCCTGCTGGAGGAAGCCTACCTCATGGGTGTCCGGATCATCGACAAACTCATCGAGCACAAGCTGGCCATGCCCGACTGGGAAAAGAACAACGTCGAAGAGGCGAGGACACTCAGACTGGAACGGAAACGATTGCTGAAGGAAATGGATGAAACTGGCCCTTATTTACGATCCGAACGATCCTAAGCTGTCGCCCGAGGCCTATTCGTGGACCTACCGCGATATGTTCCTCGCCCTGACGGACGCCTTCGAGTCCGTCCAGTACGTGACGGGCGACGGGTCCGCGGCCGACATCGACGCCGACGCGATCGTGTTCTACGACGTTCACAGCAGCCACCACGTCAAGATCGACGGGATCGAGAGGCACCCGGCCGTCAAGTATGAATACTTCAACGATCCCCATCAGCGCGAGCAGCAGGGCATCTACCCGAACGGCCGGAGGTTCTACAAGCTCGGAGCGGGGGGCCGGTGCAGGCGCGCCATGGAGCGCGGCGTGCGGTTCATCATCTGCCCGTACCGTTGCGGCTACGAACGATACATCGCGCCGCACGTTCCGGACGGCTCGCTCGCGTGGTTCCCCGTAGCCCCGAAGCCGCGAAGGGCGGTGCACTCGCTGCTGACCGACCGAAAGGCCGAAGTACTCGGCAACGGTCATTGCTGGCGCGGGGAGCAGGATTTCAGGCCGTACGAGTTCCGGGCCTGGGCGTTCGCGAAATCTTATGTGACGTGCGTCGAGCACGCGCTGGACGGCCGGACCCCGAAGGGCTGCGCCTACCAGGGGTTCCTCTCGCAGTACGCCGGAGCCCTGGCGCTTTGCGACACCTACGTCGTGCCGAAGTATCTGGAGATCCCGATGGCCGGATGCCTGTGCTTGTGCCAGATGCAGCCGGATTACGCGGAGATGGGATTCGTTGACGGCGTCAACTGCATCGCCGTGGATCGGGGCAATCTGGCGAGCAAGGTGACGGAGTTGCGGGCCGATCCCGGCGCCTATCAGAAAATCGCGGATTCCGGCCGGAGACTCATCGAGGGCCGATATACGGCCTCGCACTTTGCCGGATTCGTCAGGAAACACGCGGAACACTTCGCGAAGAAATGATCGTTTCGCCGGGGCGGGGCCATCGGGCCCTGCCCGGCCCGTTATAGGTGAGATATGCCGGTCAACGAGACAGGGACGTACTGGGACCCGGTGAGCATCTGCAACGCCGCGCTGGGAATGCTCGGCGATGTCGGCAAGGCCCGGCGGATGAGGTCCATGAGCCGGGGGGCCAATACCCTGCCGATCCACGAGGTCGCCATCGACTTCTACTTCGCGGCCAAAGAGCAGATGCACGCGATGATGGACTGGAAGCGGACCCGCAAGGTCAAGGAACTGACCCTGAAGGTGGACAACGACGGGGAAAATGAAGCCCCCGTCCTGTCCGGCAAGTGGACCTACAAGTACGTCCGGCCGCCGGACTGTTTGATCTTCCGCAAGGTGCTCGACACCGACGGCACGGAGTGGGAATACGACCTGGTGGTGGAGGAATCGGTCAAGAGCACCAATACCCGAGAGGCCGGGTACGGGGAATACTACAACGACGAGTACATCTACTGCAACGTCGCCGACGCGATCGGATGGTACACCATCCTGATCGGAGAGGAAAGGTACATCCCGGGGATGGGTCAGCTCCACGCGATGATCCTGGCCCAGCAGCTCGCCATGAGCGCGACCGGCAAGATCGGCGTGCGGGCCGGCCTGGCCCAGGAGCTCCAGGTCCGGGCGGAGCGGCTGTGCATGGCTCTGGGGGCCAAGGAAGGATACGTCGAAAAGGAAGAAGGCGAGAACGAGTATACGGAACATTACTGAGGACCGAGCATGACCGGACTGATGGAGCAGATCACGAGCAAGAAACTGGGCGCGGTGATGACGGCCATGATGCTGATCGTCTACGCGGCCCCGGACCACGCGACCCAGTACCTGATTACCGGCTTGACCGCCCTGCTGGTCGTGTGCCAGACCATTCTGGACTGGAAGTACGGCCGAATCAAGAACGGCAACGGCAATGGAGGATCGACGACGTGAATCGAACTCCATCAACCTGCCAACAGATACCGAAAGAGCGTGAGATAACACGTGATGGTGACTGTGTATATCACCCCGCCAATCAGGCCGCCCCAAAGAAGGACCCACCAGGGGGGGTCGATTTTCGCGTGCCGAACGGTGTCAGCGGCCCACAAGATCGAAAGCGTCGTGAAGAATCCGGCGAGCAGGATCAATATGGCAATCAACATAAATCCCATGTCCGTATTCTACCCTCTCTCTTTCGGAGGTCAACTGCCATGATGGATCAAAGGAAAAACGCGATGATCTGGATTGCGACCAGCGCTATAGCCTCCCACCCGACTCCGGGCAGTTCGTCCTCGGACTGCCACAGGCCGATGGCTGCAACTATTGTGATGAAAGAGATTACGAGACATTCGAATGACGACATGCCGCCATTCTATGCCTTATTTTTCGGAGGTCAACCATGAACCGCATCATCGCGTCCATCCTGATCCTGATCGCCGGCCTGTCGAGCGCGGCGTGTGGGGCTACCTATTATGTTGGACCGGCCGCTACGGGCAGTGCCTCGGGCGGCGATCGGAGCAACTTGATGGCTTTCTCGGCATTTCGGGACACCACGTCAACGGCCGGCGATATCGCGCTATTACAGCCGGGCTCCTACAGCATGTTGTTCAACGGCGAGGGCGGCACGAACGCCGGGGCCTTGGGCAACCACATCATCTACCGCGCAGATCCCGCGAGTTGTACTGCCCGGTCCACCGACTGGTTCAGTCGCACGACAGACCTTGAATCACCCAACCCGGCCATTCACGTCGTTGCCGAGACCGTCGAATTCCGGTACTGGCGGACGGCGGGCAGTTTTAATACGGCCACGCCATATCGGATCACCCTCGATGGGGTGTGGGCAACTGGTTTACTATACATCAACGGCACAGTCGCCGACGTGACGGTCAGCAACTGCAATTTCATGCCCGGAGTCGGCACTTATTACTCAACCACCTCTTCCTACGGTATCTATCTGAGGCACATAGTCGGGTCTGGTTCCGATATTCGGGACATCCTGATCGAGGACTGTTACGTGAATGGCAGCATCCAAATAATGGGGATCCAGGGCATCGTGCGAGGCCCCCTTCGGTTCCACGGCGTGCGAGGCACTAATTGCGGGGGTTCGTTCGTGAGTTACCAACCCTCGGGTGGGGAGCATTACGATACTACTATCATCGAGGATAGTCATTTCGACCGATACGTCCAGATTCCCTATGATGCCAGCACGGTCATCAGCCGCATAATCGTCGAGGTTGACGGTGAGAATCCTCGCACCCGCTTTAGGATCGATTCCGATGTATCCGCGACGTACATGGACTTCATTGACTTCACCCATGAGGGTACGCCCAAGCAGGCTCTTCAGGCTGTCGGCACCGGTGGGATCGACCACGGCACGCTATGGGTCACGCTTCCTACCGAGGCTCCCTGGGACCTGACGACGGACGATGTGCCCCGGTTCTACGATGATTGCCACGGCTCCGGTCTGGCGATCCGGGCCGATGATCTGACCGTCCGGCGCTGTCAGTTTCACAACCTTGGTGATACGGCCGGTGTATATATATACAAGAGCATCGCTCCGAATACGGGGGCGGCCGATGTCAATGTGACTGATTCTTTGTTCTATTCCATAGGCAACGGTGTTTGGGGCGTTGCTTTCGGAGGCACCTACGACGATCTTGGTGATAACTTCACCTTCAAGAACAATACCGTCATCGGCCGGTACAGCTCGGATGACACGGGTCGAGCCTACTGTCATTACGGCCGGGCGCTGATTGTGCAGACCAATGCCGCTGCGGATACATCGACCTGGAACATTTCAAACAATCTGATCGTGGGCCTGATTCAAGGCTCGATGGGAAACGCTGTTCGGTGCGGCAATATCGTCTATGCGCATGGGACAATTGCGCCTTACGTTGCCGCCGGGGAACTGCTGGACGGTGCCGACCCGAACAATACAGGCAATCTCGTGATCTACGCGGGCGAGGCTTGGGGCTTCGAGCCGGAGCCATTCGATCAGGCGGGGACGTACTTCGTTGCCTCAGCGGGCAACTTCGACGATGTTCTGACGACGTATCCCTTCAACTATAACCTGAGTACGGACTTCCAACTCAAGGCCGGCTCGCCCGCTATTGACGCCGGCAGTGCGGCGAATGGGACTGCCACTGACTTGATCGGCTGGATCCGCACAGCAACGCCCGATGTTGGGGCTTGGGAGTATGAGGCAATCTCGCCGTATGTCCCCGGTGCGGCCACGAGCCCGAGTCCGGCCAACGGTGCCGTCTGGCAGCTCTCTACGGTGAATTTGGGTTGGACGACGGGCGACAATTCGCCGACCCATCACGTCTTTTTCGGGACGGACATAGACGATGTGGCCTCTGGGACTGGTGGAACGGACAAGGGAACTCAAGCGGGTACGACCTACGAACCGGGCGCGCTTTCCTTCAACACCGTCTATTACTGGCGAATCCAGGAAGAAAACGATGATGGCACGACCACGGGAACCGTATGGTGGTTTCAGACGCGGCTCGAACCGGAGCCGAAGCATGGTCTGATCGGCAGAAAGGGCAAAAAATGAAGCGATTCATAACGCTGTCGATTCTCGTATTGGCGGTATTCGCGGATAAGACGCTACATGCCATGACGACCTTCACGGTCAATCCCGGCGGGGGGGCCGATTACACAAGCCTATCGGCCGCAGAGGCGGCCTTGCCGAACCCGCTGACCGACGACTACACGATCACCTGTAGCGGGGCGACCAATGACACGACGGCAGTGGTAGTCGATGTCGCCACGTTCAATGATCCAACGCAATACACTCTGACTATTGCCGGCGACGCCACGAGTGGTATTTTCGACGATAGCAAGTACCAACTTGCCATGTCGGCAGCGGCTACTACGGCGCTGACAATCAGCACGGATTACGTAACGGTTCGGAACCTTCAAATCACGGCCTATACCGGGGGCACTATAAGTCACAACGGCATCAGTATCGGCACGGCCAGTAGCGTCACGATCCGAAATTGCCTGATCCAGGATTTCATTCGGACCGCGAGCACCTATTCGGGTATCTCGATGGCGATTTCAGGTGAGACTAATCGCCTAATCTACAACAACGCGCTTTGGAACTGCTTCATCGGTATTTATGTCACCGGCACTCAAGCCACTGCTTACAACAACACGATCAACGGATGCACTCAATACGGGATTCGCATAGTGCGTACTGCCTCCGTCAACGTCAATTTTCAGAACAACCTGATCGCTTCATGTGGAACCAATGACAGTTGGCGAGTGACCGGCACCGGAGGCACCTATACTACGGGCAAGAACTACACGGACGATCCGAACAGCCCGGATGTCGGCTGCGCCAACGCCACAATCACCTTCGTCAATGCCGGCGGCGAGGACTTCCACCTCGACGCCTCGATGGCCGGAACACTGCTCGGCAATGACCTGAGTGGCACCTTTACGGTTGATATAGACAACGATGTTCGTAGCAGTTGGTATGCCGGGTTCGATGAACTAGCTGCCTTGCCGGGCGGTGGGCACGTTATGAACATCGGCCTCAATGATGGTCTCAACGAAGGATTGGAGTAAGAATATGAAGACCGCGCGATGGTTTGTTTCTGCGATCTTGTTCGTGGCCTCTCAGGCAACGGGTGCGGACTATGTGAGAAAATCATCCACCGACTATTGGTATCCCGTAATCCTGGTCGATGTCACCGACGGTTACACGCCGGAAACGGAGAAGAAGTTCGGCGATACCACGATCACCTATTGCAGTATCACCGACGGCAACGCACCCAGCAGCTATACCGATACGGCCGCCGACTTCAACGAGATCGGCGACGGGACGGGCGAATACCGTCTGCGGATCGGGGCAAGCGAATTCACCTCGTCCGACAAGGATTATCTCGTCAAGATCGTCGTCTCCGGGTGCCGGATCTCAAGATTCATCGTCCATACGGTCATCGGGGACGTGAGTAAGATCGCCACGACGGACGATGGCGGGACTATCAACGTGGATTCCGGACTAGTTCAGTCGGTTCTGAAAAGTTGGGACGGAAACGACCTGACGGCCGCCGCCTGGAATACCACTACCAACATGGTCAACGTCGACGTGAACTACGTTCTGAGTGATACACCCCTCAGCGGCAGCGGGTATAGTGACATAACGCAAATCGTCCGAATGCAGTTGGAATCGGCCATTGACGATGACCCGAACGCCGGGAGCGTATCGAAGCTGCTGAAGGATTATCTGACCGGCGATGCATACACTCGGCTTGGCTCTCCTGTCGGGGCGAGCATGTCAACGGATATCGCCTCCATACAAACGACGGTGGACGATTCCAATAACGCACTCTTCAATCCGTTGTGGGGCCTGGAAGTCATCAATACCGCTGCTCAGATCGCCCAGGTCTATGCCGGGGACAACTACTTCGCGATCTACGAACCGAACTACGGCCTTAGCGCGATCCGAACTCTCACGGCCGACGCCAACGAAAATACGGAGGCCGTGATCGACGCCATTCTCCTGGACACCGCCGCCTACGATACCGACGCCGAGCACGCGGCCGCCCATTGGAACGCGGCCACGGCCGCGTACGGCGGGGCCGGGACCTACGGCCAGGCGGTAGAGGCCTCCGCCGGCTCCGGCACGTACGATGTGGACGATGTTTACGACCTGTGCATCAAGATACTGAACGCGATGCGTTACTAAAAAAGGGACAGACTCCTATGGAACAAAAAGACCTCTATCGAGACTGGCAGCCCAAGCCCACGTACACGGCGACCCCTCAGATTCCGTGGGCGGAGCTGGGCACGATCACGTCGGAGCAGGCGTACCCGGCGGTCAATGCCAGGGACTATGCCACGGTCGCGGCGCTGGCGGCCGCCAATCGCGTCATCTGGCCGATCCACAACTCGGCGACCGGATTCATGCTGCGGTTCCAGACCGACGCCGACGCCGACAGCCATACGGTCCAACTGATGGGCTTCGCCGACGCCAAGATGCTGAACGCCGCAGGCGCTGTCATCGATGACCATGCGATGTTCCTGGGCCAGCTTGTCCTGACCGGCGGCCAGCAGACGGGCCCGCACGCCAACGTGTTCGTGGATACCATCGTGGCGACCGATGGCATCTGGACGTTCGGCGTCCTGGACAGCGCCGCCGACCGGATCGCCGTCGTCAAGGGCGACACGAAGGGCGTCAAGGTCATGGTGGCGGTGGTCTCGACGCTTCAGGCGGCGGCCACGCTCTATATCGAAGGCAGGACGTACTGATGATTTCGCAGTTGGACTACGAGAACGCAGACGTCAATATCGGGGCTGCGCGAACACTGGTCCTGCCGGCGGCCCAGAGCCTCGGGTTCCTGCTGTCGGAAGTGTTTCCCGTCCCTGCCGCCCTGCAGGTTCTCGTGCGGGTGCTGTCGCCCAACGTGGCCGATACTGACGTGGACGTGCGGGCGTACCTGTTCGACGCGGGGATCAGCGAGGCCAGTACGATCCAGTTGGCAAACGACGCCATTACGGCCGCCAAGTTCGATGAGACGACCGCCTTTCCGGTTGGATCGGCCGACAGCGGGGCAACGAAGATCGCCAGGACCGGCGCGGATTCGGATACCCTCGAAACGGTCTCGGATCAACTCGATACCGTGACATCCCAGACGCGGGGGCACTGATGATACGACTGATCGGGACAGCGCAGAACGCGGACCGCAACCTGACTTCCATAGTCACCTGCTGGACGGGGACCCCGGACGCCATCGATGGGCTGCTGGTCCAGGCGCTGGTCTTGCTGGGCGACGGGGCGAAGGACCTCGACGGCACCGGCGGCAACTTCACCATTCGCGTCACTATCGGCGGCGGCTACGGGGCTGCGCGAACACTGGTCCTGCCGGCGGCCCAGAGCCTCGGGTTCCTGCTGTCGGAAGTGTTT
>Ga0209728_1002025_pt1 | contig 10922 bp, 27 predicted proteins | sample RifGroD1_FD_183997 | JGI IMG/M metagenome (GOLD analysis project Ga0209728, IMG submission 183997) | Groundwater microbial communities from Rifle, Colorado, USA - Groundwater D1 (SPAdes) (version 2) | ecosystem: Environmental > Aquatic > Deep subsurface > Groundwater | place: Rifle, Colorado... | reverse complement strand
TTTCTTGCTAAACAATCTTGACACTTAACTGTATCCTCTTTAAAGTTTTTACATGTTTTAAATAATAACAACCTACTCATTTTTTATTCTCTCCTTTCAAATAACACTAATCTGAACTTTTAATCCATTAATTTTCCATCTCAACTTCAACAATAAATTTTTCCATATCATCTAGAATTTCATATTGCCAATCTGAAAAATCATTATTGTCGCCATATTTTCTACAAGCTTTAATTCTTGCTATCAAAACTTCTTTTTCAAATTCATCAAATTTGTGTTTAACTTGCCAATCATTAAAAATCTGAATAACTGAATTAATTTTTATCCTATTAGTATCCCACCAACCGATTCCTGTATCAGTATCTAGCTCTTCTATATATTCAATTCTCATAATTTTATTAATTCCTTTCAATCTTTTGTTCCCTTGGATTATTAAATTACTTCAATGTCATCTTTGCTCTCTCTTACAGCTATAATTATTGCAAGAATTTCCTCTTCATTCCAATTAGTTTTTCTTAATGAATCAATGAGTTTTGTCTGAGATATTTTAATCTTTTCCATAATCAAATCAAACCTACCTTTCATGCCAATAAGTGCCTTATTTCTAAGCAACTACCATAGTCATCTTCGTCTGCTAAATCGTCGCAACCAAATGGACATCTACTAATATTTTTATCAACCTCTTTATTATGATTACAACAAACTACAACTTCTTCTTTAACTTGTTCTCGTTTTACATCATATTCTATTTCATAATTTTTACCATTAATGATCGCAATAACCTTTCTTTTTCTACGACCTTCATAAATATCTAGGAATAATCTTTCAGTACATGCTAACTCTATTTTACTTCCATATACAATATTTGTATCAGGCTCTAATTGTGAGAGTTTAATCTTTTCTAACAATTAAAATCACACCTCTCTTCATTATTCATTTACTTTGATTTTTCATGTCTTCTTTATTCTGCATCCATTGTCTGTAGAAACAAAATGTTCCATAATATAAAACACCACTAACAATTATTAAAATTGCAAACCAGTCTGTTTTCATTTCTAACTTTTCACCGTCCCTTCAAACCATTCATTTATTTGGTCTTTGTTTCTGTCTCCCAACAAGAGTAATCATTTGGTTCATACATTTTCCATTCTTTGAATTCTAGACGAAATTCTAAGCAGTAATGATCTAATCTGTGATTATTAGACTCCCAATCATGATTTTTACAATTACTACAAGTTTGTTTCATTTATTTTCACCTCCCTAAAGTATATAGAAGCAAGATTTGTTGGTATTTACACTCTCTTATTCCATTTATTAATAGCATCATCCTCTGTTTTTCCATCATGTCTATCTACCCATGCTCCTTCAGCACCACATACCTGACATTCTACCCACATAGAACCCCAATCTCCCTCATCTCTAAATTCTCCCTTACCACCACAAAATGGACATGGTTTAATTTCTTTCATATTACTCCTCCTACTTTCTCTGGTTCATATTTTCTAAAATAAACCATACCATCATCCACAGTAACAATTTCTACCTTTTGAATATCCTCTTGCTTTTCAACATAAATTCTTCCGTATCCTTTAGTTGAAAATTTCATAATAAACACTCTCCTTTAAATTTATTCCTTATCTTCTACACATGATAATCTTCCTTGCTCAGAAATTTTAGCCATTGCTCTTCCATTTTTAAATACTCCATATTCTATATTAATTAATCCACGTTTAATCAAAGCATTCATTGTTGAAGTTTTAATGCTTTTTCTAGAATTGTAACTTATCCAACTATTCCAAATTTCAGAGATTTCCACTAAAAAATATTCTTCGTTTTTTAATAACTTTAATGCTTCTTTTTGTAATTCAGATAATTTTATTCTCTTATTGACATTTCCTAATATAACAGGTTGTAATTGAAGTTTCTTTTCATCTTTTGAACATTGATTACATATTTCTGATTCATAATAAATACTTTTTGTTAATTGATAAGATTCACAACTTACAAAACAAAAATCACATCTTGCCATCTTAAATCACCCTTTCAAACCTTTAACCAATAATTTTGTATATATTTTCCTCTTTCATTATAAACGGATTTTTAAAATCAACTTTTTCCCAACCACCAACATAGCTTCTATCCCAATCATTTTCATTTTTTTGTACATATTTATTCCATAACTCAGTAATCTGAATACACCAACCCTTATACAGACCTTTTTCGACATATATAACTTCGCCTTTTACATGTGGAACACCATTCTTATAATGATGTTCAATTATCATACCTTCCTTAATTATGTTACCGTTAATATCTATCAAAATATCACTTCCTCTTTTAATATAATCCCTCTCATGCTATAAATACATCATTTTAAAGTAAATCTTCATCTCCTGTAAATAAGAATTTTATAAAATTAATAATTCTTCTTAAATATTTCATACTATTTTCCTTTCATTAATCGTTTAACTTACAAAATCTTTCAGCAACTTCCCATATAATTAATCCATTTAATTCATCAAGATGAACTTCTGTCCATGTTCTTGTTTTTTCTAACTCTCCATTTAGAGTTTGCTGAAATTTTAAAACTAATCCATCCTTAACGAGAACGCCTTTTGTATGCCAATGCTTTAATTCGCTTATCATAATTTTAATATCCTCATTAGATACATTGCCTAGCATTTGTTTTACAACATTCTTTTTGATATCCTTTGCTTCCATAAATAAAATTCCCTCCTCTTAATTTACTAACATTTTTTGAATCCATAATAATACTTCCAATATTCGTGATTTGTGATATATAATCTACAGTTCCAAAATCAAGCAACGTCAAAGTTGTTTCATCACTGGTGTCTACAACTTTTACAATGTATTTCTTATCCATCAACTTCACTCTCTTCTTTTCTAGGCAAGTTTATGATTTTTACAAGTTCTGTAATTGTGTGCAAGTCTACTTCTTCATCTACGCTAAACCCTTCTGCTCCTAAATCCATACCAATACATACATAGGGGTTTCCTCCATTATCTTCGATATAATGTTCAACATCATTAACATTGTGGATATGACCATCCCTATGAGAAAAATAATAAATTTTATCGTCCATTATAACTCACTCCTTCTTAATTTAACATGGCATAAAAGCAACAATTTATTCAGTTATTCCATTAGAATAGTCTTTATTGTGATGAATTTTTACTATCCTACATAACTCTTCATAAGGCATTGATCTTGAGTTTCCTTCATTTAAACTTTTAATGGTTTCAGTAATATATTTTTTGATGGTTTCGGTTTCTTCTTCAATTCTAAATTTAATTAGTTCTTCTGGTGTTGCGTCATAAACAATTACATCATCTACAATACTTGAAAAAATACAATATAAACCATTTGGTTGTTTTACAATTTCTCTGCTCATTATGTACTCACTCCTTTTATTATTCTTCTCCATCTAACCACTCTTCGTTAAATTCCTTATCACAGATTTCACATTTCCATTTATTCAAACTGATTTCAAATAGACTCATTTGTTCACAATCTGGGCATTCTCTATCTCCATTCATGCTTTCCCCTCCTACCATATGAAAATATAATTTCATTCCGTTATTCCCGAATTTCCCAATACCTATTTTTAATATATTCCACTATCTCACATTGATTTTCCACAGTAATTTTTTTACCATCAATTTTAATAGGTCGTTCATAAATACGAGGGAAATTGCCCGTCCAAGTAATATTTAACGCATCTACATTCCAGAAATTTGTTTGAAAATCTTCATCTTTAATTGTATTAATCCAATTCTTTTCTACACCAAATTTCTTTATATAATCTTCTGCTAAATTATATAGCCAAATAGGAGCATTTAACTCTTTCCCTAATAATTCTTTAGCACAACTCGATCCATATGCTTTGCCATTAATCTCAAATATCTTTTTATGTTTCTTGCCACAAGCAGTACAATTTGATTCCCCTAGATATATTCTATAGTTAATCATTATGCACTTCATCTCCTATTAATAATTCTCCTTAAAAGTATGCTCTTTACCGCATACAGGACATTCATTATAGTCACCCAAATGTTCACTATGCATTTCTAATCCGCAAGAATCACAAGTGGTTAAACTCTCATTGTCTTCAAGTTCTTTATTACATACTGGACAAATATCCATTTGACACACCCCTTTTGATTTACTTCTTAATAATATTATATAGCTTTATGCAGTAGATTACAATAGTTTATTATTAATTATTTTATGTTTGTGTTGAGACGGATAAATCATCTAATAATTAATTAGCTTCCTTATCCATTAATTTCTGAATTTTTGTTTTATGTTCTGTTTCTTCTGGTAACACCTTTGGATATGTATCTTGAATAGGATATTTACAAAGCATTTTCAATTCCTTTTTCTCTTTTTTACTTCCAATAAAGAAGACATATCTACACTTCTTGCTTCTTGGTCTATAATGAATATCTTCCGTCTTTAAAATTACCTTGAGTTTATTTAGATCACTTGTATTATATTTATTATTCAAATTTTTGGGATGAAATTCTTTGCCATTAATTACTATACTTCCACCTCCCGGAATTGACCATCCTGTGAAAAACCAATTAGATGCTTGATATATGTATCCTAAATGATCTTCTCTAGAATCTGCAAATGATACTAATATTTTAATATTTGGCTTATCTTTTTTAAGTAATTTAATGCCCTGTGATATTAAATAGCTTTCAGAATTTCTTGGTGAGATATCGTAGCACCATAGTCTATTTAACTCAAGCACAGCCCCTTTATGTTCTTCTCCACATATTTTCATCAGATAGGGACTTGGTGGCACTCCGAACGTTACTATTCCTAATAATAATTCATCTTTATACAATCCATAATGAGCACAAATACTAGGCACTCTGTGTAAATAATGTTTAGTCTTACATATATCTTTAGCCTCTTCTAATGTGCATTCTTTGACTGTATATTGTTCTTTATAAAATATATCTTGTTGTAAAATATTTGATGTTGTCATGTTTTACTCCTTTTAACTTTTCTATTTTATCACTTGATTGTAGCGCATACAATGGGCATTATTTTGTTTGTTCTCTAAACCAAAGTGATTATTAATTATATTACTTCTGTTTCTCCGCAATCCAAACAAACATAAAATTCTCTTAGAAAACTTTCCTCTTCGTCTTCCTCGTCATAATAATCATATCTAACAACACAATTTGTTGATTGACACTTTTTATTTCCGCATATTATTATCTTATCATTTTCCAAAAACATAAATAATCACCTCCGTTTTTAAAACAAATCATGGATTCAAATATGAATTTCATTGTACCGACTTATGTATTATCACTTGACCTAAAAATAACTACCATACTAGGAAATGGTGCTGAATTTTTAGCATCTCCAAACTTTAATCTACCTTTAATAAATCTTATTTCAGCTTTACCATATATGTATTCATGAAAATATCTCGTGTCTGTTCTAGCAGGTAGTAAACAAACTACTATATTCTCTATTAGTGTGTGTGTGTGTGTGTGTGTGTGTGTGGCAAGTTTCATATGCTTTCTTAACCCATTTACCTATCTCTCTTCCGTAAGGTGGATTCATCCAACATACACCAGACCACTCTTGTTTTAATCCATCTTGTTCAGGAGTAAAATATTTATCACACTTTGCATTGCTTTCAACCGCACAAACATCTAATTCAAAATCAAATTCTTCACTCATTTTATTAAAGAAATCTTGTGGAGTTGCCCACATATCAGTTTCACTACTAAACATTACATCTGTATTCATTTATTTCCTCTTTCTATTATTTATTTCACACTTATACATTACGATAAATTCTGGATTTTATTGTACTATTAATTATTTATATCTAATTAACTACTAATTTCTAATATATGTATTAAATCTTTACCAATAACTTTCATTATTTGTGGTGGAAGTGCATTTCCTATTTGTAAATTCTTACTAGAACCAACAACTTCCCAATCCTCATCAAACCCTTGAATTAATAATGCCTCAGTGTCACTTAAAGCCCTGTGTTCTTCAGGATGAATACAATTTGCACTACAAGGGCAATTATAATTTCTAGTAATAGTAGGAGGAACTTCATCCCATTTCAATCTTACATATGCATTGGCAAAAGCCTTTGGTCTTATTTCTAAAGGAATATCTAAAATCGAACCTCCGTAGGGAACATATTTAATCTTTTCAATCGTCTCTGGTTTATGATTTAATATACCTTTATTATTTATCACATTACCTATAATATCTTTAAGTTTTTTATTGTTGGGAATCTTATCTGGGAATTCATAAACAACATTAATATCGTTTCTTATACCAACTAAAATTAATCTCTCTCTATTTTGAATTACCCCATAATCATAAACATTGATAACTTTCCATGAACATATGTATCCAATATCCTTATATGTATTTATAAGATTATCAAAATCATCTTTATTATTTTTTTGAGTTAAACCTTTCACATTCTCAAAAGTAAACATTTTAGGTTTTTTATCTTTTAGAATTTTAACAGTTTCATATATTAGTTGACCTTTGTCGCTATTTGTTCCCTCCTTCTTACCACTTGTACTAAATGATTGACATGGAGGACTAAAATGATATAAATCGGCATCTGGTATATCTTGAGTTTTTAATTGTGTAATATCTATATTTTCTACATCAACATTTGGTAAATTATGTTTATGTGTTTTTAAAGCGTTCTCCCACATATCATAACTTTTCAAAACATTAAAACCTGCATCCTCCAATCCTTTTGAAACTCCACCCATCCCACAGAAAAAATCAACTGCTGTATATATAATTATCTCCTACTTTCTTATATTTTTTATCATACTTAAAATAATCTTTAAAATTTGTCTTTTAAATGCTATTAGACTTCAACAATTCATGACTATCAACACCATACTTCTCTTTAATAAATCCAAAAATCATATTATAATCACTTTCATTATATTTATTTGCAAATTCCTCTAAAGTATGACCATAATTATGTGCAAAGCTATCATTTAAACCTAACATCATTTCTAAAATTATCCTAGTATTGCACTCTAATTTAATTTTATTATAATTATTTAAGTAATACTCTTGAGCAGAGCCACCAAATTTTAAACTCATAGCTTCCCAATCAGCTATCATTTGTTGCAAATACTGATTGGGTATAGATTGTGGAACTCCCTTCTCATCTAGCCAATAATCCCAATGATGAGGATTATTTTTATAATGATGCTCCCATGCTTTATCAAAATCTTGTTTGAATTCCTCTTTGTTTATAAAGAAATAACGTGCATATGGTATAAATTCTTGTGGACTGAATTTGCTTAGATCATGTGTGATAGCATGGAGGTATAGTTTTCTTTTCCAACATGTTTTAAATACATTCTTTTTATGTTCTAAGACGTATTTTAGGTAATTATAATATGGTTTTATTTTCATTTATATCATCCTTTCATAATAAGATCAAAATTGACTTTCATGCTATCTCCCATTCCTTTTATTATCACATTGAATTCTAAAATCTTCAAAATCATCCATCCAATTACCCTTACCACCATATAGCTCAACAAATTTTTTAGCATCTTCAGCAAACTGAAAACTAAATCCAGACCAATAAATATCTCCATCATCTACAAAAGGTAAACTACTTTTCGTAAAATCTCTCCAATAGAAATTACCATGTGAAATATCATCAAATTCAACCCCTATATCGCGAGATGATTTATCTTTACCTTTTATAGTTTCTAATAAAACATAATAAGGAGTTTTGTCATTCTTATCCCAACCTAGATAATTATTATATTGAATTTCATAATAATCATCTGATGATAAATTTTTTATCCAACCATTACTCATTTATTTTTCCTCTTTTCTTTAATTTATTTAGCTTAAAACATGCCTTTTATTTCCTTTTTAATTTCCTCACAATAAATTGATAAGGCATACACACCGTCCAACAAAATATAAACGCTCCGATTAACCACAACCACATTAAGACAAATCTAACAATGCCATCATCTTCTAAGTCTGACCTTAAATCCATCCCTAACACATTAATCACCTCCTTATTATAGGGAATTCCCAAAATTTGGTTTTCCCGGAATTCCCTATAATATATTATTTATATGCTATCGTTGGGTTCCTCGTTCTCTTCGTAACCCCGAAGGTGTCTCTTAATCCTTATAGTGTTTATAGTATTAATTAGAGTATATTTAAGTTTTAATACTATTCTTATAATCCATTAGTTCATAATAATGTCTTTTACTTAATGTCTCTCTTATTTCTTTTTCATCAAATATATCTAATAAACAATTATTAAATGATTCTATGTAATTATCTCCTTCATTATATTCAAAATATTTATTTTCAACCTCCTTACTTTTATCTTCTATAAAAGCAACTCTATATTTATTTGGTTCTTTCATAAATTTATGTTCTATAGGTGTATTCCTTGATATAATTTCAATGAACTTATTTTCTTCCAAATTATTAACTATTTTTCTTATAGTTTTACTTGTTAAACTAGTAGCCTGTTCCATCAAACTAAAAGGAAAGTAAAATGTACCTGATTTTTTGGAATATCTCTTACTATGAATTAGCATTGAATATAATACTAATTTCTCATTTTTACTCTTTGCTTTTAAAACTTCTTTAATTTCGGCATATGTAATCTGCACAGTTTTGTTTTCAACAACCAAAGAACAATTATGACTATATGTATAATCCACAATACTATTTATGTCTTTTAACACTTGTTCCCATTTTGTTGTATAATGCTTCTTGTCTTGTTGATTCATCCATTCAGTAGTCCATTCTTTACAATCCTCCTTCGATACTTCAAGATGTTTATAGTATTTTGCTATCTTTTTAAGGGCGTTCCACCTCATACCAGTTCTAGTTAACCCTTTTTCTATTAACTCTTCTATTGCTTCAATAGTAATATCTTTGTCAATATTTTGTTTATAGATTGGTAATGATTTATGTGCTTCTTTGGTTTCTATGTAATTGGATATGTTTTGTTTCCCAACATCCTCTTCTTCGATATCTAATATTTTATCAAGTATCAATCTGAATAATAAATTATCCATCTTTTTTATTTTAGTTATGTATAGAGGATCTGTAACTGGTTTTAAACTTTTTCCATATTCACAAAAGAAACACTGGTTAGTTAATGTATTTTGATTTTTAAAATTTATTCCTAAAGGTATTTTAACTCCCTGTGTTAACGTAGGTCTAAATTCAACTTCTCCATAATCAATCTTTAACAAGTCTGATTCTGCTAAAACATATTGATAAAACTGTTTAAGTAAACTATTTTCAATTGGAGTATCAAAAAACATATCAATATGGTATCCCTTATTGCCGGATAAACTAACATGATAATAATCGTCTTCGATACCAATTTCTTGAAGAATATGAACTATTTTATATACTGTATGTTCTGCTAGTTGTTTATCTCTTATATCTACATCAAAAGTAATAAATTTACTTGACTCTACTCCATTTGGTTTCCCTGCGAAAACCCCTAAAGTATGTTTGCCATTGATATGATGATAAACCATCCAATCAGATAGAACTTTACTATTTTTTACTCCTTCAATTGGATATTTATAATGTTGCTTTGTACTATACCTACCCTCATTATTTAATATAAGATATTGCCATCTGTTTAATATGTATAAATCATTAATTGCATCAACAATTGCTTTCTTCTCTAGATTTTCTACCATACTTATTCATAATCACTATTCCTTTCAGCTTCATATCAGGTAAAATCAAAAATTATGTACAATAAATTATGCTATTGGTCTATATCGATTACACCATTCTGTAAAAGCACTTCTCAACTCGTCTGTTTTTAAGAATTGAACAAAAACATCACCTTTAGATCCTTTGCCTACTTTCATAGGGGTTATTCCTTTGCTAAAATAGAACTCGGCTTGAACTGGGTTATATATAAATATGTATTTATTGATACTATCATCTGTTAAAATCATTAATAGACCTCCATTTGTTTAATTTCACATCATAGTTCACATCGCTTATTATTTTACAATCATATGTATTATCACAACCTCTCATACCTGTTGCATTATGGCTCCCACACAAACGGCACATAATCATCTTCAACTAATATAGACCAAACACTATCTCCTTCCCTAACTTTATCTTGTAGAAAATCACAAATCAATTTACCATAATAACTATTAAGTCCTTCAGCTATGACATATTCGCTGAAATTGTCTAGATCATAATTACTTTTTGCTACAATTTTCATTATTCAATCTCTCCTTAAAATTATTTTTACACTTTATAAGCCAACTTCTTTGACATAATCCCAAATCTATTGCCAACTTCACAACTCAAATGTTTATCATCATAAATCAAATCATAAACTTTTGCACTAGTAGGAATTGTAGTTCCGTGTAAATTACCAAGGACAGAGTTCCTAACCACTACTTTAGCATCTTTAATTTCTTGTATGTATTCTTCCCAAGATTCAACCTCTATCACTCTGGATTGATGGTCTTTGATTGTGTTTTCTCCATCTACGGATAGATTAGTTTCAATTACTTTGATCATAAGTATTACACTTCCTTTATTATTTTAACATTGCCATTTTAATTTTACCACCACATTTATTACATGTACTAGAATATACAGTCCAATTCTTATTACTTTTACTTTCATCTGGTTCTTGTAAATGTCCACATGATTCACATTTATGTTCAAATTCTAGTTTGAGTTTCTTTGCCATATTTTTTACCTCTCTTCATTTGCACTTTTAAGAATGTATTCTGTAAAAACATTTCTCTTTGTTCACTATTCTTTTTAACATTTAAATTTATAGTAATTTTATCTCTTGGATAGTTAATATTATAAGTAATAGTTCTAT
>Ga0209728_1002023_pt1 | contig 10931 bp, 19 predicted proteins | sample RifGroD1_FD_183997 | JGI IMG/M metagenome (GOLD analysis project Ga0209728, IMG submission 183997) | Groundwater microbial communities from Rifle, Colorado, USA - Groundwater D1 (SPAdes) (version 2) | ecosystem: Environmental > Aquatic > Deep subsurface > Groundwater | place: Rifle, Colorado... | reverse complement strand
ATGACAATATGTATTTTCCTGCCAACATAATAGTTAGAAGTAAAAACAACGAGATAGTGGAAATTGATATTTATAATAAAACAATTAAAGAGATAGAAGTAAAAAATAGAAAAAATTATAAATATATTATGGAAATATATTGGAATAATAAAGAAATATCTGAATATAAGAAAGATTTGATAAAATGGGAAGATTATTATGAATGCCCTTGGAGAGCTGTAAAAGATATTAAATTATTCTTTAGATTATTTTATGATTTTGATAACTATAAAAAAGAAGTAAAAAATGTTATAGAAAAAATAAATAGAATACTTGAGTCCAAGTACAAAGATATAAAAAAATTAGAAAACAAATTAGAAGAATGTGATTTATTAGAAAAAGAATTACAAGAAAAAAGTAAATATTTATTAGATATATTTGTTAAGAATTATGAGTTTAAAATAATATAAAGGAAATAATATGTGGAAAGTAGTACCATTATGTGAGAAACAATTAAGAGATGTTGATAAAAATGATATATTACACAGTGGGTATTTTAGAAAGTGTAATACATATAAATCTGGTGAAGGATATGATAAGTTTCCTGATATATGTAGAAGCAGGTTGAATATGAATGGCAATAATCAAAATTGTAGTACAATTATACGCTTGTTCATTAAAATGTCCAGATAATTATTCTCAAGAAGAAATCACCACAAAATCACTTGTACCTTATTGTGTCGAAGATGGTAGTGGGTGTGAAAAATGCCATAACCAAAAATATCAAATATGGGAGGAATAATATGTACGATAAGATTAATAATTTAAAATCTATACTTAAACAAGGTTTAAATGTACATGAATTTCATATACCAAATACATATAAAGAATATAAAAAGTTAATAAATGAATTTAAAATTTGTACTATTCGAACAGATCATAAAAAAATATCACAAGATTTACCATTTTACATATTTAATACTGAAAAAGACAATAAAGAAAAATTAAATACAATATGGATTGAAACAATAGGGAGAGAATACAAACTAATAATAAGCAATGGAATACAATATGACAATATTCAAGAATATAATATGGTTGTTAAACTGCATAAGAATGGAGATTTTTTATTTGAAGCATCTGAATTAAAAATACCATTAAGACATATGTATAGGTATCCATTGTTATCATGTTCAGGCAATTTAAAAGATGAAGTATCGCAATGGGAAGTATATAATGCAAGATATGGAATAAACAAAATATATATTAAAAATGATTTGTTAACATTATATAATTATGGAATATTTGATAGATGGTTAGAGATTACTAAGTACCCCGTTCCCGTAGGGGTTAAAAAAGAAAATATAGTATTTTGGCAAATTATAGATAGTAAATAAAATACTTGACAAATATAAAATATTATGTTACAATAAATAAGAAGTCGGGGGTGGTAAAAATATTAAAATTGGCTTTTCAATATAAAGAAAAACTTCAACAAGAATATATGAAAATATTATGTGATGAAAGGTATAGGTATTATCATTGTGCTCCTTGGATTAATTATGATATTGAAATAAAAGATAGTGGTTGGAGTTGTTTGCAATTTGTTAGTGTAGATAAAGACAATAATGTTATAGGATATTTTACAGCTAATGTAGATAGAGTATGTGAAGAAGCAAGTGGTTTAGGAATAATTAATTTTACAGGAGAATATAATTTAGAATTTTCAAGAGATTTAAAATTGTTTATAAATAATTTATTAACTGAATTTAGAAAAGTAAGTTTTGCAGTAGTTATTGGTAATCCAATAGAAAAAATGTATGACAGATATATTAATAAGTACAATGGAAGAATTGTAGGTATAAGAAAAGAAGAAGCAAAGTTACAAGATGGAAAGTATTATGATATGAAGTTATATGAAATATTTAAAAAAGATTTTATTAAAGAATAAAGAATAAATAATGAAAGGAGAAAAATTTTATTCTGTTTTGATAGTAAATTTAAAATATTAAATAAAAAGGAGAGATATTAATGTTAAATGCAATTAAAAATTTAGGTGTAAAAGGAAATCTTATTTTAGGTGGAGTTGTATTATGTGCAGGATTGGTAATATTACCAATAGTTAAACCTTGGGTTACTGTACCAGCAGGACATAAAGGGGTAGAAATGCATTTTGGAGCAGTTCAAAATAATGTTTTAAGTGAAGGTATTCATTTAAGACTACCAATTAGAGATTCATTTGAAATGATTGAAATTAGAGAACAAAAAGTAGAAGCTATTTGTACAGCGGTATCAAAAGATGTGCAGAAAGCACATAGTAAAATTGCAGTAGTATATAAAATTGATCCTGCTACAGTAAATAAACTTTATAAAGAAGTAGGTTTATCATATAATGATAAAATTGTGAGTCCTGCTATACAAGAGTGTGTGAAAGCAAGTACAGCAAAATATTCTGCTGAAGATTTAGTTCTTAAAAGAGAAATAGTAAGTCAAGAAATGAAAAATTTATTACAAAGTAAACTTAATGCTTATAAAATGGTAATCACGATGTTTAATGTTACAGATTTTGATTTTAGTGATGGTTTTAATGAGGCTATTGAAGCAAAACAAACTGCACAACAAAATGCTTTAACAGCAAATAATGATTTAGAAAGAATTAAAGCAGAAGCAAAGCAAAAAGTAGAGCAAGCTAGAGCTGAAGCTGAATCATTAAGACTACAAAAAGAACAAATAACTCCAACATTATTAGAACTTAGAAAAATTGAAGCACAACAAGAATGGATTAAAGCATGGGAAAAAGGTGGTTCTAAAGTACCTCAATATATGATGGGTGACAATGGAGTTATGCCAATGATGCAAGTAAAATATATAAATAATAAAAATGGGTGCAAATAAAACACCCATTTTTAAAAGAAGGAAAAATAAAAATGAAAGAAATATTTTTGGGTGGGACTTGTAATGAAAGTAAATGGAGAGAACAATTAATATCTTTATTAAAAATTGATTATTTTAATCCAGTAGTAGAAGATTGGACTCCTGAATGCCAAGAATTAGAAAGACAAAAAAGAGAAAGTTGTGATTATTGTTTATATGTCATTACACCTAAAATGAGTGGAGTATATAGTATTGCAGAAGTAGTAGATGATTCTAATAAAAGACCAGAAAAAACATTATTCTGTATCTTATCAGAAGACGAAGGTGTGTATTTTAGTATAAGACAAATGAAATCATTGGTAGAAGTAGGTAAAATGGTAGAGCAGAATGGTGGTAAATGGTTTCAAGCATTATCTCAAGTAGCTGATTATGTAAATAATGATTAAAAATAATGGAGGATAAAATATAAATGATTTTATTAAATGGTGAAAGACTTAATTTTGAAAAATACCCTAATGGAGAAATTAGAATAGATAATGAACAAATTTGGAGAGATATAAATATAAATAATGAAATTACATTTAAATATGAAGATGAAAGTGATTTAATCAAATTAATGTTTCTTAAAAATTATATAGATGAAAATAATTTAGGAGTTGACTGTGATTTAAAGATATTATATTTACCATACTCAAGAATGGATAGAGTTGAAGGGTATTATGAAACAACTTCAGCATTCACTTTAAAATATATTTGTAATTTTATTAATTCATTAAATTTTAACAGTGTTGTAGTCATTAGTCCACATTCTAATGTATCAATGGCTTTATTGAATAAAAATACAGCAGTATACCCAACAATTGAATTGTTAGGTGAAGTAATGAATAAAATTGGATTTGATAAAGAAAAAGATATATTATTTTATCCTGATGATGGAAGTGCGAAAGCACATAAAAATATTAAAGGTTTTAAATATTTAGTGGGGTATAAATCAAGAGACTTCAACACAGGTAAAATTGATAAATTAGATATTGTAGGGGATATTAATTTAATAAAAGATGCTAAAGTTATTATTTTGGATGATATATCAAGTTATGCTGGGACGTTTATTATAAGTGCTAAGAAATTAAAAGAATTGGGAGCAAAAGAAGTATATTTATTTGTTGCTCATTGTGAATATAGTATTTTTAAAGGAGATTTGTTTCAAACAGATTTAATTGATAAAGTATTTACTACAAATAGTATTTTAGATAAAGAAAAAATATCAATTGAAAAAATGCATATATTTGATATTATTGAATTATAAAGGAGGTAAATAATTGTTAGAATTAAATAAAGTATATAATATGGATGCAATAGAAGGATTAAAATTAATTGTTCCAGAAAGTATAGATATGATATTTACTGACCCTCCATATAAATTAGTAGCAGGGGGTAGAAAAAAATCTTTATTAAGGAATATTGAAGGAGTTAATCCATTTACAACAACTGGAGAATGTTTTAAATATAAAACACCTAAATTTAGTGAATGGATACCATTGTTATATCCTATAATGAAGGATAAAACATATATATTAATTATGACCAATGACAGAAATATGAGAGAAATTTGGTTAGAATGTGAAAAAGCTGGATTTATATTTTGTGAGATATTAATAATGAATAAATCAAATGCTGTACCATCTTCATATTTTTATAAATCATGTGAATTTTTACTTATGTTTAGAAAAGGTGGATATAAAAAATTAGAAAAATATGGACAAAGAAATGTTATAGATGTAGTAATGCCAAGAGGTAAAAATAAAATACACCCAACACAAAAACCAGAAGAGATTGTTAGACCAATTATAGAAGCTTGTAGTAAAGAAAATGAAGTAATACTTGATCCATTTATGGGAAGTTGTGTTGTTGCTAAAGTAGCAAAGGATATGAATAGAAAATATATGGGATTTGAAATAGATAACACATATTTGCAAAAACCATTAATAAGTTAAAATAATAGAATGTATTAAGGAGAATATAAATATGGACTATTTTCTTGATGATAATAATGTAATCAAAAGATTGATTGAAGAATGGGAAAAATATGATGGTTTAATTGTGGCATATGATTATGATAATACAGTGTATGACTATGGAAACAAAGGATATTCTTATAACAATGTAATTAATTTATTAAGAAGATTAAAGAAATTAGATACTACATTAATAGTGTTTACCTGTAACACAGAAGATAAATATGATGTTATTAAAAAGTATTTAAATGAAAATGATATTCCATATGATAAGATAAATGAAAATGCAGATGAAACAATGAATTTTAAGGGAAGAAAGATTTATTACAATATGCTTATTGATGATCGAGCTGGTTTAAGCAGTGCTTATAATTGTTTATTGAAAGTTGTTGAAGAAATGGAGAAAAGGATTGGTTAAAAAGGAGGAATAATTTAATGAGTAAAATATTAAATAAAACAGATGCTTTGTTGAATACTAAGATAATTGGGAAAATTGAAGTAAGTCATTTGGTTACAACTGGTTTTATTGTATTTTGTGGATGGTTGTTTTTAGGAGAAAATGGTTCGTTAGATGGGATGTTAAGGGCGTGGCATTTGAGATAGAGGAGATTGGAGAATATAAAATATTAAGGATAAATAAAATGGAAGAAAATAATAAATATATATTGTATGTTCACACTAATAAAATTAATAATAAAAAATACATAGGTATAACTTGTCAGAAACCTAATGATAGATGGAGGAATGGTGAAGGTTATAAAGAATGTATTTATTTTTATAATGCCATAAAAAAATATAAATGGAATAATTTTAATCATGAAATATTACATGAAAAATTAACAAAAAAAGAAGCAGAAAATTTAGAAATAGAATATATAAAAAAATGTAATACTACTAATATAAATTATGGCTATAACATACAAAATGGTGGTAATACTTCAGGCACACATTCAACTATAACTAAAATGAAAATAAGTAAAGCAAATAAAGGTAAGCTTAAATCAAATATTACTAAGCAAAAATTAAGTCAATCTGCAAAGAAAAGAGAAAAGACATATAAAGAAAATAATTTAATTTATAAATTAATAAGAACTAAAAAATTTATAGACTATTTAAAAACTAAAAAAAGAAAAGTAATTAATTTGGATACACATGAAACATTTGATAGTATTACAGACGCAAGTATAAAATTAAATACATTACATCAACATATTTGGAAAAGTTGTAATGATGGAAGAATACATGGTGGATATAGATTTGCTTATTATGAAAATTATCAAAATAATAAAATAATAATTAAAAATGACAATAGAGGAAAAAACAAAAAGAAAGTTATTTGTTTAAATACTTTGGAAATTTACGAGTCTGCTTTTTATTTAAGAAAAAAATTTGGTTTACGTGTAGATAAAGTTTGTAATGGCAAAAGAAAATCAGCAGGTAAACATTTAATTACAGGTGAACCTTTAAGATGGATGTACTATGATGAATATAATGAAATAAATTAGAGAAGATAAAATATTAAGGAGTAGCTATGGAAGAAGAATTTGAAAAGGAAATATGGAAAGATATTATTGGATATGAAGGTAGTTATCAAGTATCTAATCATGGCAGGGTTAGAAGCTTGGATAGAATTGTAATTAGTAAAAATACAACAAGAAAAATACTAGGAAGAATACTTAAAATAAACTTATATCCAAATGGTTATGAGTATGTACAATTGCAAAAAGACGGAAAAAGAAAATCATGCTTGGTACATAGATTAATAGCAGTTGCTTTTATACCAAATCCTAAAAATCTACCAATAATAAATCATAAAAACAAGAGAATAACATGGAAACATATAGAAATAGATAAAGAATTATTAGAATTATGCAATAAAATTAGAAAAGAAAGATATAAAAAATATTTTAATAAGGAGAGAAAAAATAATGAAATATAATCCAATGTTATTAGTAGATTGTTATAAAATATCTCACAGAATTATGACTGAAAAAGGAATTGAGAAAACATATTCTACATTTACTCCAAGAGGGACAAGATTAAAAGATATTAATGAAGTAGTATTCTTTGGTTTGCAAGGTTTTATAAAAGAATATTTGATTGAATACTTTAATGAAAATTTCTTTAGTAGAAACAAAGAAGAAGTAATTACAGAATATAAAAGAATTATTAAATACACTTTAGGGGATAATTGTGCAGATACTAAGCATATTGAAGCATTACATGATTTAGGGTATTTGCCAATTAAAATACGTGCTCTTAAAGAAGGTACTTTAGCACCAATTAAAACACCATTGTTTACAATTGAAAATACTAATAATGAATTTCATTGGTTAACAAATTATTTAGAAACACTTATAAGTGTTTCAATGTGGAAAGTAATAACATCTACAACAATAGTAAAAAAATATAGAGATATATGTGAAAAATGGGCTGAAAAAACATGCGATAGTAAAGAACATATTAAATGGCAATGTCACAACTTCAGTTATAGAGGAATGGGTTGCAATGAAGATGCAATAACAACAGGGGCAGGACATTTACTATATTTCACAGGCTCAGATACTATACCAAGCACTCAGTATTTAGAGCATTACTATAATGCCAATGTTGAAGAAGAGCTAGTATTTTCAAGCGTACTCGCTTCTGAGCATTCGATTCAATGCCAATATGAGGATGATTTAAAATATTATAAAAAAATGATTACTGAAATCGTACCTGAAGGTATTGTTAGTATTGTATCAGATGGATATGATTATTGGAATGTTATTGGTAATATTATTCCAAAATTAAAAGAAATTATAATGAATAGAAATGGTAAACTGGTCGTAAGACCAGATACGGGCAATCCAGTTGACATTATTTGTGGTAATGTGATTGTTGAAGATTTTACAAATGATAAATATTGTAAAACATTAGATGATTGTATTAAAACGATGAAAGAATATTTAGAAGAAGAAGTAAGAGATGAAACACCTCATGGAGAATATGGAGTAGATAAAAATGAAGGGTATTTCAAATATAATAATAAAATATATAAAATAATTGTCGAATTTGAATGGAACAGGTATGATAAACAATATTATTATATTGATTATACACAGGTAATAAGTTGTGAAGAAGTAGAATTGACTATAGAACAAAAAGGTTCAATAGAATCACTATGGGATATATTTGGTGGTACAATTAATTCTAAAGGATATAAAGTATTAGATTCACATATTTCACTTATATATGGTGACAGCATCAATCCAGAAAGAGCAGAAGAAATATTTAAAAAACTAGAACAAAAAGGATTTTCTAGTGAAAATGTTATATTTGGTGTAGGTTCATATTCACTAGGTTATTATAGTAGAGATACATTTATGATCGCTATTAAAGCAACACACGTAGTAATAAATGGAAAAGAAAAACTGATTTTTAAAAATCCGAAAACTGATCTCGACAAAATCAAAAAATCACAAAAAGGCAGAGTTGTTGTACTTCAAGATTCAACAACAAATGAAATAACATATATTGATGGATTATCAATTGCACAACAAGCTCTATTTAGAGCAGATGATTTACTGGAAGAAGTATTTGTTGATGGCAAATTATTAAGAGATGATAGTTTAGCAGATATCAGAGGCAGAGTATTAAGTAGCTTATAAATAATTTATAAAAATACCAAAAATAATGGGTGTTATAATTATTATATTATAACACCTAAGAATAAAGGAGATATAATAAAATGGGTACAGAATTAGTAAATATTAAAAAAGAAATTATTAATATTGTTAATGAATGTTATAACGAGCATATCAGTGAAAATAAAATAGAAGAAAATGAAAAAGTTGTATTAGATATAATGAAAGAAGTCCTTGTTGCAAATATATTAAATCAAACTACAACAGAAGATAATGTATTTGTTATGCAAAATTTAAAATTATATAAAAATCTGATTAAAGCAACTTTAAAATTAAATGAAAATGAAATAATAAAACATATGTCAGAAATATTAAAAGCAAAAAATGAGTATGATGTAAATAAATTATCAACACAAAAATAAAAATAATAAGGAGGAAATAAAATGCAAAACCAAAACCAAGAACAAAAAACATATACTGAAGAACAAGTGCTTTTAAATAAATTGACTAATCAAAAATATTATACTTATGATGAAGTGCAAGATAGATATATTAAATACTGGAAAATCAATGACAATGGAACATATAGTATGTGCCAAGGTTGGGTTAATGGTGGCATTGATGATAGAAATTGTTTATTCGTATTGTGTGACGATGAAAGCAATTGGGTTAAAGCAGATAATGTTAATATTGTTAATATAATTGAAATATTAGAATATAAAGAGAAACCAGTAAAGAATAAAAGAGGTGAAAGATAAAAATGACTCAAATACAATGCCCCTGCTGGAATTGCAGTTATTTTAAATTGACTAAAACAGAAAAATGTTATGATACATGTGAAGCATTTCAAAAGGAAATGAAAGCAGTTGAAAATAAGGAGGATAATAATGAAAAGTAATAAAATAACTTTAACAAGTGAAGAAATTGAAGAATTAATTGAAGATTTACAAGGTACTACACAAAATATCGCTGATGCAATATCAAAATTATTTGATAGATTTGATGTAGAATACACAATATGTAATATAACTGATGAAACATTGCAAGCAATTGAAAATGAAATATTTCAATGTGATGAGTGTGGTTGGTGGTATGATCAACCATATAATGATGAAAATGGAGATACATTGTGTGATTATTGTTTAAGTGAAAGAGAAGAATGCGAATTAGAAGAAGATGATGATGAACAGTAATAGATAATTTATTATTATAGGGGAAAGGGTGTGATTTACCTGTGAAACATATAGTTAGTTTTTCGGGAGGTTGACAAAGATTCAAGTGCTCTTTTACTTTTAATGCATGAAAAAGCTATGCAAATAGATGAAATAATTTTTGCAGATACAACAAAGGAGTTTCCACAGCTTTATGAGCATATTAAAAAAATCGAACAATACATAGACATACCAATTAAAATATTACGTAATAAAACATATGATTATTGGATGTTTAAGCATGAAAAAACAAAAGGTAAATACAAAGGGCAAAAAGGTTATGCATGGGCTTCGCAAAGTCAAAATAAATGGTGTGCTACTGTATTAAAAAGAAATATAATAAAATCATATTTAGATAAAAAATATGGTAATGAAAATTATATACAATACATAGGAATTGCTATGGATGAAATGCAAAGAATTGAAGATAATAAACTAAAAAGATATCCATTAATTGACTGGGAAATGACAGAGGGTGAAGCACTTAAATATTGTTACGATAAAGGATTTGATTGGAATGGACTATATACAAAATTTAATAGAGTAAGTTGCTGGTGTTGTCCTTTTTCTAGTTTAAGAGAATTAAGAAATTTATATATGTATTATCCCGATTTATGGAATAAATTAAAAAAAATGGACATTAAATCAAGGAATCAATTTAGAGAAAAAGAAAGTGTTCAGGATTTAGAGGATAGATTTAAGAAAGAATTAGATGAAATGTATTTAAAAATAAAACTATAGTATTTTATACTTGCAATTAAAAGTGTTATGTGTTATAATATAATTATAAATACACATAACACTTTTTTGTAGGGAGGTGTATCAATCTGATTTGTTTTTTAAAAAATCAAATCCAATTACTATGACGAAATTAAATGCTGAAAAACATCTATTTAATTTACCTGACGGGAAAGAAATATTAGCTTGTTTAGAAGTTGAAAGTAATTTATTAGAAGGCAGAGGATTCATACAAGGAAAATATTGTCATACATGTGATGATCCAGATAAAATTGTTTATGAATTTCCTTTAGGGATAAATACGTTTATTGAAATATGTAGAATTTATATTAGTGTTTGTGGAAGTTATGTAACTCCAGATTTAGAAATAAGATTTGCTTTAACAAAATCAAAATGGGACAAGGAGGAATGAGTAAATTGCATGTTATAGCAGTTGGACAGCAATATACCTTATTTGAAAAACCAGATAATATATCTGATGGTGCAGT
>Ga0209728_1002020_pt1 | contig 10955 bp, 6 predicted proteins | sample RifGroD1_FD_183997 | JGI IMG/M metagenome (GOLD analysis project Ga0209728, IMG submission 183997) | Groundwater microbial communities from Rifle, Colorado, USA - Groundwater D1 (SPAdes) (version 2) | ecosystem: Environmental > Aquatic > Deep subsurface > Groundwater | place: Rifle, Colorado... | reverse complement strand
ACTCTGTTGCCAAATACTTCACGCAGTTTTTGAATCTGAGAGAAGCCAAATCCCCAGTCTACCGCGGCTAGTTTAATTCTAAATCTACTCATCAAATAACCTATATACTTTAGCTGATAATCCACGTTACTCTCGGCACCGCTTTCAAAGCGCTTACAAAACAACATCTGGTATTTCTCAGTGTCCGGGTTATTTGCGAAGACTGTGACTACCGTGTATGACCTCTCACCAGTACCCCAGTCAACACCCATATAGGTTTCTTGTAGTGAAAACGGTGCCTCCAGTTGTTCTAAGAATTTGAAATCATTATTTAATAAATCATCTAGCATTTGATCTGTGATTGGTTTATCAGCATTCTCGTAGCTGAGACCTAAAACCTCATTGTAAAATTTAGCTGTGCTATACTTACTTAGTTTTTGATACAGACCATCATTATACTTATTAGACATCTCGTTTACCGAGTTAGGAGTCCTAGAACTTGGAATCATTAATTGACTGATATGGAAACCCTTAAAGATTCTATCTGGGTAACGCTCTTTCCAAAATCCCGTAGATATAGCTTCAAACGTCATTGTATCTTTACATTTTCTGCATATCATGTGCTCAGGATGGAGATTAGCCATACCTAATACTTGGTATGTGCCGCAGTGAGTGCATTTAACTACCCATTCCGCTTGAGAGCTGGTTTGCCATAACTGCTCTATAGTATTTGAGAAGGTCTTAGGTGTTCCTGTGTACCACACGATAGGCGACTCACTATGCGACTGTGTTTCCTTAATAACTGGGATGGCATCAACATTGATGTCTTGAATTTCATCCATGTACAAGTTATCAATAGATAGTCCGCGGATATTATCACCTTCTTCGAAACAGTGCCTTAGCCATAATGTGGAACCGTTTGTATACTCTTTCATAAATACATTGTCCATTAGCTGATTATCCATATAGAATTTTCGTACAATATCCTCCTGTGAATATCTAAAGATTTTAGATAATCGTTCCCTGGAGAACGTCTTAACTTGCTCATTTTGTGGGGCCACAAATAAATCCCTGCAAAAAGGTTTAAGTAATACGTCATTACCCATCTTTACACTCAGTGTTGTAGATTTTTCAACTTGGCGGCCGGACTTAATCATACCTTCGAATATTCCAGTGTCATATATAGTTCTCAGATAATTACGCCCTGCTAATCTAAATGGCTTACCTTGTAACCTATATGTTGCCTCTGCAAACACAGATGGTATTACATTAAACTTACCATCTCGTATACCTATAGTCATATATTATTTCATCTCCTATATTAAATAAAATAGGGCCGCTATAGCGGCCCTATTTACTATTCCATGATCTCCGCTATAACTTCTGCCAGGGCTGTACTGTATGCATCAACGTCGGCCTCGCAGGTGGCCACCTTCATCAGCTCATCCATAATATCCTCAGCCGCCTGGGAGACTAGACTTTCTAGTTGCTTCTTCCCTCTGTGTTTACCTAATGCGTGGCTAGCTCCTACCGCGGCTACTCCAGCCCCACCAGCTACTGCCATGTTTTGAGCAGTAGGATCCGCGGCTAGCGCTGAAGCCTTACTCTTAGCTTGATTTACAGCGGTACTAGCAGAGTCTAGTGCTCTGTTAACTTTACCCCCTACAGTAGGGTCAAACGGTACCTCTGGGGTAGTGCTAGCACTAGGGGCTACTGATTTACTGGCGTCCCCTGCAACCATACCTCCCTTCGCATTTGACCTCTCTATATAAGGTGTAGGCTTATCCCACTGCCCATAGTCCGGTTCTCGCAAACCATGTGCAGGCTTGTTAGCTTCATCTACGTATTTACTTACAGCGCCGGCGGCGTCACTAACACGGTCTGTAACACCCGTTACCGTATCTGTAGCTAACGCGCCAGCTACATATCCACCTTGAACTACTGGATTTTTACTAGCTCCGTCTAATGCTTGATTGACTTTAGCTTCCGCGGCGGGAGCAATTTCTTCCCTTCCAAACTTTGCTCCAGCATTACTCAATCTACCTACCGAGGACTTAATTTTACCAGCAATATCGGCTAAATACCCATCTATAGGAGGAGCTTGATCAAGTAAGTCAACCGCTTCAGCTAGTTTAGTGAGTGCCTCTGCTGCAGCATAATACCTTGCGGCTTTGTGTTTAATATTTTCATACTCATTAAAATGTTCCATATCGTTACGCACCATACTTTCCTCTAAACTAGCATTTTCTCCAATGCTGTTATCTATTGCTGTGGCTGCCCCTTTAGCACCTACACCCATAGCCGCCGTCCCGGCACCTAACGCAGTAATAGCTTTACCTAAATTTTTAACTCCTTGGTTAGGGTGTTTAGCTGCAACTAAGGCACCTAGGGCAGCCGCCGGCAATCCCGCAGCCATGGCAGCAGTACCTGTGTTATCTGCTGCCGAAGCAGCTTCAGAATCTTCTAAATGCCCTTCAAGCTTAGCTATTGCGGGCGCGTCTGCATTGATCATCTCTGAGCCAAGCTGTGGGTCAGTCTGCATTGCTGTACCTAAGTCTAACCCTAGTTGGTGAAGATCTTGATGTGTTTTAGAGTCTTGTGCTTCCTTATCAAGAAGTGCATTAACTGCAATTTCTCCATAAGCTTGACAGGCTAACTTGTATAACGTATCGTTCATATTTTCCTCCATCGCTGTTCGCAATATTTGCTGGGCTATTTGCGCCTTTTCATTATCATCCATAGTATCCGGTAATCCTCCTAATACTATGTCCTGTAATTTTTCTTGCTGTTCGTGTTGTATCTTATTTCCAAGTAACCAACCATACCCTGTACCCGCAGCCGCCCCAGCGACTGAGCCAACAGAAGCTCCTACTACAGCATCTACTGGATTAGCGTGCCTTATGGCTACACCAGCAGTTAGGCCAGTTAAAGCTCCAAATCCTGCTCCTATACCAGCTAACGCTTTCCTCGAACCCTCTACTTTTTGAGGATCTAGCATATTAATATGTTTTTCCACACTGTGTAAAGCATCATCGGCCCTATTACCTATAAAATGTCCTGCACCCATACCAGTTAGTGCCCCTAAAGCAGCAATTCCACCTCGCAATGTACGTGTAGAGTGAGGCAGAGCGTTAGATTCTAACTGTTTCTGAAGTTGCTGAAAATCCACATCTTTAGTCCACTTATATGCATGAGCACCTCCTACAGCTCCACCACCTAGGGTGCCTAATACTGTACCGTCACGCGACTTACTTACTTCTGTGTCGTTCATAGATTATCCCCCTGTCATTGTATCTAATGCGCCAAGTAAACTACTTCCTAATGTCCTTGTAGAACTGGGTGTAACCCCTAAAGACCCCTCAAAATTTCCAGTGCTACGTGGTGTTATCCGTATACTAGAATTTAACTCTTTATGTAGGTGTTCTGCCACCTCCATAGGTATCTCTTTCTGTGCTTGAGCATCGTTTATAAGTTGTTTTAGCTGAGCATGTACATCGTGGCGTTTAAAATATTCCGTGTTATGCCCTAAATTATTTATAAGTTTAGTAATATTTTTTGTGGTATCGTGTACGTACTTGCGTTTAGCTGGATCTTCTATGCTAGCAAACATATCCTCAAACTTCTTAGTTCTAGCAGCCCCTGCGTCATTATATACCGTACCTGCTTTATTGCCAAGACTGCGTAGATTAGTAGTCTCAGACATCAATCGTTTAGCTGTTTCCCCTTTTAAAGCATTTACCTTCCTGGAAGCCAAGGCTAGCCCAATTGCCCCACCGATACCTCCAACCATAACCATATCCCTCATAGCAGGAGAACCGGAATCCTCTCTATTACTTTGTGGTGGACGAGAAGAACCCCCTCTGTTATCAAATCGTCTTGGACCTGCGGAAGAGAAGTTCCTTTGTTCGTAAGCCTTCTTCTCTATACCTAATGTATGCCCCCACTCTGCAGCTAAAGCGCCAAGCTCCGTACCTAAAGAGCTCTCCTGTAGATCTCCTAGATGCCCTATAAATGCGGCTTTTTCAATAATACTTATATTACTATGCATAGTATATCACCAGCACCTTTACGTGTATTTTATTATATCAACTATCATCTTAGCTCATTATATCCTAAGGGTAATATTTAAACAACATAGTATATTTAGCCACACCGCAACTACCGATCAAACTCTTGTTTCTAGGGTATAAGATTACTAGGAGTAAACAACAAGGAAAGAAGGAAAAGAAAATGAATTTAACACTTATTCAACAAGCAGGATTAGCGGGATTAGCAATTAGATTATTGAACAAAAAGAAAGAGGCAGGAACAGTAGAAACAGTGAATGCAGTAGAGGTTGAGGAAACAGCACAAGAACAAGCAGAGGTTTTAGCAAGATTAGATCGTATGGAAGAAAAGGTTGATGAATCTATTAATGCAGTAAGTGCCTACGTTACTGAAATAGGTAACAAAATTGATGACGTGATACGGGATGTAGCTGAGTTAGCTGACGATGTAACAAGCATTGGTAGGCAAGCACTAGAGGTAGCAAAAGCCACTAAAATTCAAGCGGCACAAATAAATGTGCTTGGGCAGTCAACAGGAAAAGTTGAAGAACTTGATACAGCAGCAGTGGCAGAAGCAACTAGACACGAAGAAGAACTAAAAGAAAAGGCTCAACTCAGAGCGACAGAAGAAGCTGAGGCTAAGAAAATAGCTGACGCTAGAGAACTAGCAGATAAGGCAGTTAAGGAAGCTAAGGAGTTAGCAGAAAAGGAAGCTAAGGAGTTAGCAGAAAAGGAAGCTAAGGAGTTAGCAGAAAAGGAAGCTAAGGAGTTAGCAGAAAAGGAAGCTAAGGAGTTAGCAGAAAAGGAAGCTAAGGAGTTAGCAGACAGAGCGGAACAAGAAAGACTAGGTTATGACCCTCATTTATATGAGGTGATAAGCAAGCGGGTAGATCCGAACGTACCAAGTAATAAACTGACACCAGCACAGGCAAAGGTTTGGGCAGGTATATTAAGTGAAGGTAAGGCTAGTAAAGACGAACCGATCACACTGTACGATATGGAAATACGTGGAAAGGGATTAACAAGTCGAGACATAGTAGTAAAAATAGTAGAGCACGGTGGAGTTTTAGTAGATCAAATAGAGGCAATAGGAAAATACGCCAATAAAGATGTTAGCAAAGCAACAAACCCAGGAAATCAACTTAAATTAGTAAACGAGACAATAGGTAAGTTAGCAGCGATACTTCCAGTATTACTATTAAACAGTAACACACTATCTAAATTAGGGGAATTATGTAGATTCGGGGATACGAGTGCTACGATTAAAACAACTAAGAGGGCTTAGTAAAAGAAAGGGCCAGAAATGGCCCGTATCTTTTGTTTAATTATACTTCGTCCATACCTTCTATTTCGTTGAGGTCTATCCCTGCACCTTCTGTCGCTCTGATCTCATTCTTGGCAACGCTTTCTTCATAACGCTCAACGTACTGACCAACCATGATATCCGTAACACTCTTATCGGAAGTAGTGGATTTTCTTTTATGCTCAATTTCATCCATGGACTGAAGTTTCTCTACAGCGGTGAATATCATCTTGCCAATTTCCGTGATTGGTTTAACTACGTCTCTATCTGGCTGGCTATCTAACTGTTTAAATCTACGATATCCACGAGATACCATATCCTCAATCATGTTCTTAATATCCAAGCTTTCACTAACACCTTGAGCATATGTTAGATCCGAGTATCTAGCAGTGAGTTCGCGAATGCTCTCAACTAAGAATAGTACTCTTGCATCATACTGGCGTTGAATACTCATTTTATCCCCTAGGCTGAGTTCGTCGTTGTTGTTAATTATTTCTGATTCACTTTCAATGCTGGTCTTCTCAGAGTTTAATTGATCTAGTAACTTCTCAAGTGAGTGTCTCTGAAAGTTAAAAAAATACTTAAAATAAGAATACAGTGAACTTTCTTCAACTGTAACGTTATGCTTTTCTTTCATATAGGCTACTATCCTCGGAATAGATACTTCTTCAAGTAAAAGTTTATCGATAATATAACGTTTTGAGCATGTTAGAATAGGCTCAAGATTACGAGTATTATATACCTTGATAGCCCTCTCCCCAGTTTCGTCTTGTGGAATATTATGTATTCCACCGTAGAATCTGGTTATCTCCCTGCTCCACATTTCTTCTATCTCTAAACTACGTACAAGTTTGCAGAACTGCAGTCTTGCTACTTCATCCTTTTCAAAGGTAATATCAAAATTAAGTATTGGATTCACCCTACTATCGCCAGACATTAATTTGTCGTGATAATCTTTGTAGTATGCCGATACCCCAAGGTCTGTGGCTAATGTCCACACAACGCTTAAAAAATATATTTTTAAATGGTCAAGGCTTGGAGCACTTAAGCCTAAGCGCCACAACTCAGTACGCAAAGGGCATAGAGGTATTTTCTTAGATAATAAATAGCGTACATACTTTATATGAGGTTTACCCTCCATAAATTTTATCACGTCTACTGTGTTCCTTTGTAATTCAGTATCTACATCTATAGTCATAGTTAAATATCTCCTTCATCTGTTCTAAATTTCTCCCATTCGTGGGGCATCCCTAGCTTTAGTTTATCTAACTTATCCTCTATGTGATCTAGTATACCACCACGCATGAACTCCGGGCGTTGACGTAGTAAGTTAGCTGGGTGCCATTCACTATGCTGTGGTGTTTGCATTAAGGCATGAAATTTATCAGGGTAAAATGAGCCCGCATACGTAATATCTGATACAGATAAAGGTTGATGTATATTATACGCTGTACTTGGACTGCCTTTAATTGTAGCAAAATTATAGGCTTTAGCATTATTAAGTAGTTCTTCCGATAAACGCCAAGCATCTTTTGTTTTCCTTTCTCGTAGATCAGTCAGAACATCTAACAGGTAATCTCCAGCTTTGACAGACACCACATTAGGACTACTACCATGTTCTCCTGTCATGTAGGCATCTACGACATATTTAGTTAATAATTCATCCTCATCATTATTTAAAGCGGGACGATTACGAAACAGCAGTTTTTGTAGGGTTCTTACCATGTTGTCCCTTTCTGCGTGCCCGTATTCATGGAGAAAACTCCATGGTTCTCCGTTTGTATATATTGTTTTCCAGTCAGGCATGTAACGAGAATTGGCTCCGGCAGTCTGCACAATAGTAACATCAGGGTTACGTTGGCGTTTCTCTGATAGCATTTTATTCGTATGCTCTGTAGGTACTTTAAAATGCTCCCCCAGGTCTGTCATTAACTGCCCCATATGCTTACTGTGAGATACGGCATCTGTGAGTCTATTAAACGTGTACGGATGTACTGTCGCTAGTTTGTGCACTGTACGTATGACACCTCCTTGGGAATATAGCTCTATATAGAGTATACCACGGCATAAAAGAGCAGACAACACACTAAATATGTGTTGTCTGCTATTCTACAGTCCAACGCTCTCATTATTTAGCATATGCCCACTCAATACACCTGCTGCGGCCCACCCTCCTGTGCCTAGGACCCCAGTTAAAAGGCTAGTCGCTAGCGTCTTTTTACCTTTGATAACGTCACTAGGTTTTAAGTGGGGCATTGTCTCCATTGCCTTTACTGCATTTTTACTAGATCTAAGTTTTGTAGCTAGCTCTGGAACAGATCCGGCTACTCCTCCTAGTGCGGGGAGTGCTACTCTGGCAGCCATGGCTGTAGGGTCATCCCCCTCTACTTGACTAGCTCCCGCTAAACCTCCCATGAAGCCTGCTCTTCCCATCACCAGTTTAGCTGGATGTGCACGATTACGTATTTTGCCTATAATACTATCCTCACGTAACCCCATGCGAGTTGCAGTATCTAACTCCCTTAAAGCTAAGGCTGTGCTTTTGGGTGCAGAGGTTAATATTTTTGTCCCTTGAGGTGTGGCTCCCACATAAGCCCTAGCTAGTACATTATTAGATCTTATATCTACGTCACCCAGCTTACCGCTATTTAGCTGAGGGTTATCTTTTAGATATTTTTGTACTGTTTTACGTGCCTTATAAGTGGTATCATTATTTCTATTTTTGAATGTTGATAATGCTGATATTGTAGAGCCTCCGACAACAGCTTTGCTAGCAGCCCCTACCATACTTGGATCTATACCATCATCTGCTTGCAATGTAGCTGCGCCACTCAGCATTTGATCTAACTGGGCGTTTCCTCTCTTCTCTAGCATTTCAAAAGCTTCCGCTACTTTAGCCACAGACTTCATGGGTATAGGAGCCAACTTTTTATCGCTATGTTTGGCTCCGTGTGTTACACTCCCTATCGTTGCCACAGGGCTAATAGCCTGTGGCACACCTCGTACCGGAGATAACGGAGGTTTAAACATCCGCTTTGTGGGAGCTACCGTGGTACTCTGAACTACCTCGCCCAGTGACATAATACCTCCTCCTTACTTACGTTTTATAATTCCACCGAGCATAAAGGCCCCAGGTATATGATCATAGCCATTCCCAACTGCTTGTAGTGTTTGCTGAACAGCGCCATGCCCAACAATAGATTTACCTAAAGGTTCCACTTTAGGCTGAGGTGTAGCAGCAGTAGCATTTATTTTATCTTGGCTATCACCAGCGGCATTAAGAGCTATATCTACAGGGGAATCAGCACCATATATGCTAGCTACCTTTGTAAAGTACCCGGCATACTTATGCAACCCATCAAGCTGCTTAAGTAAACCGCCAATTACATTGGGGGATATAACTTCATTGCTACTTACTGCTTGCGCTACTTTAAGGGTGATTAGGTCATAAGCAACTTCAGGTAGGTACGTATCTATCTGATCTAAAGAAGCCAGCACTTCGTGCCCCTCAAACTCATCGCCTTCTAAGGCCCCTATAACCATATTATCAATACGATTCTTCACTACCATAAGTCCAGCAAGCTTGGCAAAACTATTGCTCTGGTATCCAGTAGCAACTTTTTCCATTTTCATTGCCAGGGCTTCACTCTCAGAAGCTATGCTTTTAAGCATGCGTAGTGAATCAAAGCCTGCTCCAGCCGCTACCCCACCAAGTACTCCGCCTGCCACAGCTACAACAGCTTTAGCAGCATTACTTTTTGTAAAGAAGGAATCCTTCATATTAGATATAACGCTGTCAGCCTCTCTACTACCAGCAAAATCTCGCCCTTTATCGCGATTGAAGTTACTTCTTCCACTATCTCGGTTAAATCTACCACCGCTATTTGCAGTACCGGTAAAATCATTCTTAGCCATCCAGGGGGTGTGCTGCCCCAGGCGTATTTCAGCCGTAGCAGTTCCTTCGTTCTTAGCTTTAAAGGCCAATGTTCCTACTTCACTGTAATCAAAACCTATTGTTTTAAGTATGCCTTTTACTTTACCTTCAGGCACAGCTGTAAAATCGCGCTTCTGATCTTGGTGTGTTCTGCTATCATTCCATAGAATTTCAACGTTGTATGTCTCAGCCTCCCTATCTGCAACTGTTACTGTTACTTTATTAGTAAGGTTAGCGAGCTTAACAAAATCTCTAGAGGCTAGCATTCCAAGCTCTTTAGGTGAACGAATCTCGCCTTGAATAGGCCCTGTAAGTTCTATATACTTAACATGCTTAGTCATACCGATGACTGAAGTGCCCTTACGAACAATACCGCTATAGTAAATAAGATTCTTAGGGTTTTCCAGTGCTGCAATTTTGTTAAGAAAGGTTTTCTTATTCATAACAATCATAGCGTTATCTTCTTCTCCAGGTACTTCAATTAATGTACCTTCCTGGCCATCAAGATCACGTACAGTAAAAGCTCTCTTCAGAAGAAGCTGCTTATCACTGCCTAAGCGGGAGCCTGTTATCATGAAAGGTACCGTAAGCATTCCACCTACATCAGCTACGTACATTCGCCCTACGTTCAAACCTTCAATATTAGTATACTGAAACTCAAAAGGAGCAACTTGTTCGTCAGGTGCCATATCTTTTTTAGCAGAGAATAAAAAGCGTTCTCCATCTTTAAGCACTTTAAATTTTCTCGCACCACTAATTATCATAACGCGATTAGTTGGCATCCCAGAAAAGGTTAAAAGAGATTTATATACCCTAGCCGGTTCTGGGCTTAGAAGAGTTTCATTTAAAGTGCCCTCTTTACTAACATAGTTAAAAGGAGCACCACTAGGTAATACCCTTACATCCACTAGTACAGTTGATTTAAGATCTTCTATGGCTGCCTGTTTTTCTAGCGCCTCAGGATCGTTAAATTCAATAGAGGCTAATTTTTCCGCTGCTATATTAGCATCCCTAGCTATGTCTTCCCGTAACTTAGCATAGTCTAATTTGACTTCTTTAATACCTGCGGTCTTTTCTAAAAGTTCTTCAACTACAGAGGCGTAGGCGTACTGTCCCTGTCCCGAGCCTGTTTGATTTTGTACTTGTAACACAGAACCCATAAATCCTACATCAGTTAACTCGTTAGTGCGCTTGCCTGATTCCACATACGTTTGTGCGTCCTTAGGTATGGCACCAGCACCTTGGCTATTCTGATTACCATAATTGTCTTTTAGGTTAAATAGAATGTTACGAATATTTTCCCGTGTGTACACGGCATTTTCAGTACCTAGTTGAATAGCGTCAAAAGGAAGTAATTGACGATCTCTTATAATAAAAGGAAGTTGGACTACAGTATTGGCATAGGGAATAAGCACGGCCCCAGTAGCATTATCAATTTGGGGGTCATATATTTGTTTGTCATTATGATAAACCTGCTCGGGGTTTATTTCTACTTGAAATGTGAGTTTATCAGGAAAAAAAGACAATTCGTTAGTTAAGAAGTTTTTAACAAAATCTTCAATACCCTCAGGGGATGTATCGTAAATCATCATTCCTGCAACTTTACTAATATTAAAATCTTCCTTCTGGAAGTCCAAACGTGGAGGCAATACTAAGGTTACTTCGGACGCTTCTTTTTCGTAAGTAGCGTTTA
>Ga0209728_1002017_pt1 | contig 10964 bp, 8 predicted proteins | sample RifGroD1_FD_183997 | JGI IMG/M metagenome (GOLD analysis project Ga0209728, IMG submission 183997) | Groundwater microbial communities from Rifle, Colorado, USA - Groundwater D1 (SPAdes) (version 2) | ecosystem: Environmental > Aquatic > Deep subsurface > Groundwater | place: Rifle, Colorado... | reverse complement strand
CTCTAAGGGGTTAGAGTCTCTTTAAATCAATTTCAATTAAACAATATTATTTCTTATTTACATCCTAAACAATCTCATGCAATCTATACAATTCCTCCACTAAAACATTTACCTCATTTTCATACAACTTACAGGCTATAGAATATAACTCATCTATCATACCAATTTCCTCAATATATTCTAACTTGCTTCTTAATTTAGACTTATGTGTTTTATTATAAAATTCCATTCTAGCATTTATTCTAGTTTTATATTTTAGTTCAAATGCTTTATAAAGTTCAGACCATCTATCATTAAAATTACTACATTTCATTACCACACGATTAAGAATTTGTCTTTTGGAGGCAAGAGGAATATCTTCGACAAGACCAGAAATTACATCTCCTTTATATTTTATTTCGTCCTTTTGACTTGAGATTAATGTATTTTGATTTGTAATAACTGCTAATGTTGATTTAAACAACATTTTTGTCGGTTCATCAGCAAATGGTAAATATGTATCAATGAAGTTTTTTTCATTTGCTATATAACCACCAGTTTTATTGATTGTAGGGAGTACAACATCAAATACCCATGATTCAAATTTTTCAGCTTTGAGTTTTATATCTTTGTTTTTGCTTTGATCTGCTGCTTTAGTGATTAATCTATAAATATCGCCCTCCGGAATTATTTTAACATCTTGTTCTCCTCCATTTGTAAGGACACGGTACATAACCGCACCCTTGCAATGTGATGTAACTGCTTCATATGGTCTAGCATATTCTAATGCTTTAGCGACATCATTACCTACTACATATGGTTTATTGTTGTATTCAATTACTCTTAGTTGTCCAAATTGTTCACTCATGAATACCTGTAGTTCGTTTGCAATTGTTGTTGTCATGTTTTTAATTCCTTCTTTCTTATAATTAATTTATTTTTGTATTATGGTTGATTAGAGAACAAGGGTATCAATTAAATATACACCCTTATGTATCTAATATCTCAAGGCCCATCTCGAATGATAATATCACTTCCTTTCTTTATGTATTTTCTATTTGTCTTCCCTTTATCATTATACATGGATAAGTTGGATTTGTAAAGTAATAAATAAAATTATTTGACATATCTAATGTAGAGTAGTAATATAGTTATTGTAGATGTTAATTAGATGGATAATCTTTTTCACTCCGCAAATACATATGTGGTTACAACATATGAAATTCTGGTATAATAAAAAACAGAATGGAGTGATACAAATGCCAAGACTTAAAAGTGAACAGATAATTGTAAGATTAAGCCCAAAATTAAAACGACAATTAGAGAAGAAAGCTGAAGATAATCAGACAACAGTTTCAGAATTAGTTAGATTTTTGATTGAGATGATGCTAAGTAAAGATAATAGTAGTAACACTAAGGAATCATTAGATAATAAGAGCTAATATAGATAAAACAGTTAAATATGATGTAATTACACTGGTAATAGTATTTGTAATTACATCTAAGATCCTCTATACTAATATTAGTTAAGGAATACAAATTAATCGGCCTTAACATTTTAGAAGTATAGAGGAGAGTGCTATATTTATATGGAAAAAGTTTACTGCATCAAGGATACAAATGGACGATTTGGTGGAAAACTTGGTATTTACTCAAATTCAATGACCAAACGAAATTCAGACTGGAAATGGGACTACTATTCCACTGAAATTCCAATGACAGTAATTATCAATGGAAAAGAAGATGTTAAGCGTAAAATCCAGAAACTTAGAGAACTAAATTTGCTTGCAAAATATGATTTAGAGTGGGAGGTAGTAGAACTAACTCAAACTCAGTGGATGGACATTATTGAAGACTGTCATCAAAAATATATGGCAATGGGTATAGACCCTATGTTAGTTAGTCATTATACTTCTTCCATTGTAATGAAAGAAATTGAGAAGGGATGTATTGGAAAACATCGAAGGGTTGTGAGGGATATTTATAGGAAGTATAAAACAAAGGAATACATAGTACAGTTGGTGTAATATGGGAAAATTGATTCAATTCCCTTGCGTTGATCATTATGAAGAATGGCAGTATGAAGACTATTATGAAGATGAAGTTAATGATATGAATCAAGATTATGGGATTGAAAAAGATAATTGTTTGAAAGGGTTTGTTAAGAGATTATTATTGTTTATTTTGGTTAGGTTGTGAAGGTTTTGGTTTGATATTATGTTGTTGGTTTTACAAGGGAGGATCGGGAGTAATTAACCTGATTGAGTCACCTCCAAGACTCTTCCCTTGTATTTATATAATTTTGTTTTTATGGAGGGCGTAGATCGGTTAGAATATTATTAAATTGGAGGTAGGTAGAAAAATGTTACCAGATCAAATGGTAGAAATGACTTGGAACTCGAATAATAAAAAATATTTTCTAGATAAAGGATATTCATATACGCAAATGCTAGATGTGTTTATGGTTGATGTAAAAGATTTAAGAAATTCTTATAAAGAAGAAATATTCGTTGTTTGCGATAATTGTGAACAAACATATAAAAAGATATACCGTAATTACAAGAGATTGAACGACACACATGGTAAGGATTATTGTCCTGATTGTGAATCTTTGAGATATAGTTTAAATATATCCAATAAGATTAAATTTAAAAATAAAGTGGAAATATATAAAGATTTATTAACTAATAGAATTAAACTTGTACCAACTGGATTTTGGAAATCATTAACTAATAGCGATATTACAGAAATATTCCATATATTTGTTGATTGTTTGCTAAAAGACAATATAATAGAAAATATTAATGATATACCAAGACTAGACTCCACTCCTCTATATAAAGAATATAAATTGATTTCGCTTTTTAAATATTATAATACCCAAGATGTTTTGGAAATTGCTTATCCAAATAGATGGAAATCATGGGAATTTAATAGGGTTATTGAGGGGTTTTGGAACAAAGAAAACAATCTAAAAGATGCTTGCGATTGGCTTATACTTAAATTATTCGAAGATAAAATTATTACATCTTTAGATAATATTTTAGATTTAGATGGTACGATTTTTAATAAATATCATTTAGAAGGATTGTTAACTGCAAAATTTAATTGTAGTCCAATAAATTTTTGGCAATATTTCTTTCCAAATAAATGGTATGTATGGGAGTTTAAATCTGTTCATAAAGGTTTTTGGGAAGATAAAGAAAATAGAATTAATTCTATTAAAGAACTTTGTACCAAGTTAAACATTAAAATAGATGAATTGCCACTAATTATTAATTACCCATTTATAGTCAATCAATATCATAGATTTTCATGGGTGTGTGATAAATATTATAAAAGTGATATGTTCTTATGGGTTGATGAGTGTTTTCCAAATATGTTTAAACCAGAAGACTTTAATTATATTATAGGAAGTAATGGTGTCAGACTAGATAGTAAAGAAGAAAAAATAATTCATGAATATTTTTTATGTAATTTTAATGTTGTTAAGTATTATGAGAATAATATTTGTGAAGAAAACAAGTGGTTTAACGAAGTTGAAAATGAAAATTATGTTGCAGATTGGTTATTAAATGATAAATTAATTATAGAATATTTTGGATGGTATCACATAAACTCTTACAATAAAGATAAAAGGATAACTGAATATATTGATAAAGCAGATAGAAAAATAACCTTTTTCAATAGTTTAAGCGACTATAATTTTATTGCACTGTATCCAAAAGATTTGAGAAATAATCTAAAGGGAGTGAAAGATAAATTAAGTAAAGTGTTGTTAGAATTAGAAGTATAGGCTCTAACATAATTTCAAGTTTTTGTTGTATATGACCTCCTATTATCATATAATGAACATAACTTTAATAATTCAATAATAGGGGGTCAAAAATATGAAAAAACAAATTACTATTTTATTAATCATTACAATACTAACTATAGGACTAAGTGGTTGCTCAAATAGTAAACAAGTTTCTTTTTCTTCTATAAATCTAAAACAAGAACATATTAAAGAATTTACTTCATCGTTTACTGATAGTGCAAGCAATATTGCAAAGTTTTCAGCAAGTTTATATAATCAAGCAATGGCAGATAAGATTCCTGATAGAGAAACATTTGAGTATAAATACGATGATTTTTCTAAAATAAAGGCAACAAATGACAGTGAAATAGATTTTAAACTTTACGTCAATAGTTTTGTGAATAATTATAAAGTATTGTCAGCAAATGAATTTGTTTTAAAAAATGCAAAAACATTATTTGATGATGGAATATTAAGTAAAGATGATTATAATCAAGACATATCTAAATCTAAAGTCGTTAAGGATAAGTATCTACAAGAAATTAAATCAGATATAGAAAATATATTAAAATATTACGAATAATAAGAAGGATGTGTTTTTATGCAAGAAGCAAATGTATTAACAATTGAAACTATTAGAGAAAATGATTATAATATTGAGGTATTGGATTCATATATTAAAAAATATCTATCACTAACAGAGAAAAAAATATTAATTGAAAAAATATTAGATATATGTATTATTGAAGGAGATATTAAAAGAATTGATTTTACTTTAAAAGAATTTGCGTATGAGTATATGTTAGTGAATTTATATGTTGGAATCAATATTGGGACAGAAGATATTGTTGAGGTTTATGATGAACTTAAAGAGAAGGGCATAATTAATAAAATTATAATCAATATTTCAGAATCAGAAATTAGATTCATTGACAATGTTTTGAGTAAGGAAATTGAGCAAATTCAATTAGTAGATAATAGTTTGGCTAGTGCGGTTAGTAAGCAATTAAGTAGACTCGTAGAAAAACTTCCTGATAGCAATGAAATAAATAAAATGATTCCTAAATTGAGTAAGCAGATAAATAAAATATCTCCCGATTCATTTAAGTTTTTAACTGATGCTATAGGATGGAGCAAAGGGAATAAAGCAGGTGAATAATTAAATGGCATTCGCACAAATTAATTTACAGAAAATATTATCATCCCCCAACATGCAAAGGCAAATTAATACAATTAGGCATATGGGGGAATTGCGTCTAACCGAAGCAATATGGGATAATGTTTATTCTGCTCATAAGACAGATTACAAAAGAACATACCAACTTTTACATAGCGTATCTTCGTCTTTTAAAATTACTGGTGATACAATAGAGATTAAAGTATTTTGTGATCCGGATAAGATGCATCATTACTCTTTAGTGGACGGACAACCAACTTACATCCCTGCTTTAATAAATTATGGTTTTTCATGGCATGGCATGGAATCTTATGAACAAGACTATTTTCATAATCGTCCAGAATCTAAATTTCTAGAAACAGCAATGAATAAGATTCAAAGCGATATGAATACAGCGTTAGTAAATGCAATAGTTATGGCAATAAATAGTAATAGATATAGATAGCCTCTACTTAATGTAGGGGATTTTTTAATTCCCCAATAAAAACAAGAGAGGTGATATGTATGAATAATGATCAATTTGGAGCATTAATTAAAGTAAAAATATCAACGACTGCTGCAGAATTAGATGCTCAAATAAAGGCTTTATCTAGCCAAATCAAAGAAGTTATATCAGTAAAATTGAATATGGATTCAAAAGATATTCAATTAATAACTCAGAAAATAGAAGAAGTCCAAAAAAAAGCACAATCACAAAGTAACAAATCTATTAAGGTTGGAAGTTTTGGAGAAGCCAATCATGAAATGGATAAGATACTATACGGGATTGAAAAAATCAGAGGACATTTTGCTACTCTTGGTGAGAACGTAAAAGTTAAACAGGTTTTTAGTAGTGCGGATGCCTCTTTAAAACAATTTGAAGTTAGTGTCGATAGACTTAATGGGAAAATAAAAGAAACAAGTAAATTTACAGTAGATGTTAAAGCAACAAAAGATGGTTCAGAAGAGATGACATTTAAAAAAATTCAAATGTCATCTCAAGAAGCCACTGAAAAAGTAGTAAAAGATACAGCTAAAAAAGCAGAAGCAGTTAAAAAGGAAATTAGTGCTGTACAAAAATTAATTGATCTATATAAAGCACAACGTATTAGTGCAGAACGTTTTATAACTGCTTCTGCAAATTTATATAATCAAGGTAAGATGAATGGCACTACTACTGCAGAATTAAAAGAACAGGCAAAATTATTCAACACGTTAAAAACAGCACAGACAGAATACAATAAAGATACAGGACAAAGTAATGCAAAAGGGGTTGAAGTACAGAGATTAAAAGCAATTGCTGATTCATATAGACAGCAAGAACAATTGCTAAAAAGTGTATATTCACTAAAAGAAAAACTTGCTAAAGTTAACCCTACAGACAATACTAAAGAAATATCTCAATTAGAGAAAATGCTACAATTACAAACAGCAAGACTTTCTTCTTCTCAAAATAGAGCAGTAAATAACAATTTAGTAGACCAACAACGCTCTGTACAATATTTAGAATTAGAAACTGATTTAAAAAATAAATTGAAATTAGTTACAAATAGTTTAGCAGATGCAGAAAATAAAAGGAATGTAAGTGCTAATCAATCTTCGTTAAATAGATTGCAAACTTATGAGAATCAAATAAAAAGATTGCAAACTGGATTTACATCTCCTGCTACTGGTATTAGTGATGAAGGACACTTAAATAACCTAAATGTAAAATATGAACAAGTTAAAAATACAATAAATCAAGTAAGACAAAGTAGTATAGGACTTTCAAATGAACAGCGTAGAGGAATAATTCAAAATATTGCCGACCTAAAATTAGAAATAAAACAATATCAAGATTTACAGCGAATCATGAATACATCTGACACAAAAACTTTAAGTCCAAAAGATATTTCTTTATATCAAGATACAATGAAAAATAAGTTAGCAAGTTTGCAAGTTGGGAAAATGGACACTGTTTTTGCTAGACCAGAAATTATAGCAGAAACCAATCGTTTAACAGATAGTATAGCAAGGTTTGGCACTACCGGAGGAAGGTCTGCTAGAGAAGTAAATTTACAATTTGCACAATTAACTACATCTGTTAGGACTGCAACTGCTGAAATTTCAAGAATTAATAGTGCAGCAGATAGCATGGCTGTAACTTTCGGGAAAGATATTTTTAAATTAGGATTATGGGCTGCAGCAGCTACGGCGTTTTACGCCCCATTTCGAGCAATTTCGCAAGGAATTCAATACGTTTACCAGATGGATACAGCTTTAACGGATTTGTCGAAAGTTGTCGATTTTTCTTCTAATCAATTAAATGAAATGGCAGATGCCTCTATTAATCTTGGCAAACAACTTGGGCAATCAAGTGTTGAGATTATGAAGGGAATGGCAGAATTTGGTAGAATCACCAAAGATCAAAACGAAATTATAGAATTGACTCGCGTTGCAACAATGGCAAGTAATGTCACTACCATGTCGGCTGCGGATGCTGCTAAGAATATAACTAGTAGTATGATAACATTTGGCATAGAAGCAAAAGATTCTATGAAGATATTAAATTCGTGGAACCAGATTCAAAATAATTTTCGTGTGTCAGCAGAAGATTTAGCAGCTTCAATCAGCAAAATCGGGGCGGCAAGTAGGTTAGCCAACACAGATATGGCAGATTTAGAGGGCATGAGTTCGGCAATTATACAATCTTTGGGAATTTCTGGGAATGAGGCTGGCACAGCCCTGAAATCTTTTTTAAGCAGAATATATAGAACTGATGAGTCAAACCCAGAAGAATTAGGCAAAACAGCAAAAGCTTTAAAAGAGATCATGAATATTGATACTACGGACGCAAGTGGTAACTTGAAAAGCTTTAATGACCTTATTTCTCAGATTGCTAGTGGTTGGCAAAATATGGAAAAAAAGGAGCAATTGGCTGTAGCTCAGAGTATGGGTTCTACATACCATTACTCGAAATTTGTCGCATTAATGGAGAATTACCAGATAAAACTAGATGCTGCTGCAATGGCTAGGAACAGTGAAAACAGTGCTTTGGACGAGAACGCTAAAAAATTAGATAGTTTAAGTGGTCGTCTAGGATTACTAAAAGTCGCAGGAGAGGAATTTTTTGCATCAATTATTAATTCTAACTCACTAAAAACAATGATATCATCTTTAACTTATTTAATTTCTACTTTTGCTAATTTAAGTACAGTTATAATGACTGCTGTTTCTGTGCTTACTATATTTAAAGGAACTCAAATAGCATCCACTGTTTCTACATGGGCAGGTTCGTTTCTTGCATGGTCTACCTCTGCTAGAACGGCGACTTTATCAGCAACATTGTTTAATTCAAGTATAGTTCAAACACAAGCAAGGTTAGCCGGATTATCTTTTGCTCAAATTGGAGCAATGACAACTACTACAGGATTGGGTGTTTCGGTTAGAGCACTTGGATTTGCATTTAAGGGATTGTTAGTGTCTATAGGCCCAATTGGTTTACTTGTTGGTGCAATTGCTGCTGTAACAATAGGTATGGACATTTATAAACAAAAACAAGAAGAAAATACTTTAGCATCAGAACAAGCATCTCAAAAACTGAAACAGGAACAAGACTCATTAATTAGTTTGTCGGATGAATATTCTAAAATTATTCAAGCAGGAGATTTAACTACTGAGTCAAAAAAGAGACTAAAAGGCATTCAAGATGAACTCATCAAGACATATGGAATAGAAGCAGAAGGAATAGACTTAGTTAATGGAAAATACGCAGATCAAATTAGCATAATCAATGATCTTGCTGTTAGTAAGGCTAAAGAACAATTAACATCAATGGGGACTTCTGGAGAGGAAGCACTTGCAAAATCAAAACGAGTCTCATCTTCTCAATTTTCTGGTGGATATACTGGATATAATGGAGTAAATAAATCAAACATTGATTCAATTTTCAATTCTGCGGTTGGTTCATCTATTGGAGAATCCACACAAGGCAAAGCATTATTTGAAATCAATGGAACTCTAAAAGAAAGAATTATCATATTACAGAAATTAAAAGAAGAGTTAGACAAAGTTGACAATAAAGACAAGTTTACTAAAGATACTATTAAAGATGTAACGGATGAATACAATAAACTTAATAACGAACTTAAAGAAAATCAAACTGTCCTTAATAAGTATTTAGAAAATAAAAATGTTGTAGATTTCTATGAAACCTTTAAAGAAAATATCAGTGAAGTCTCTGATTTAATGGCGAAGTCTGCAAAAAGTCCTAGTGATTCTGGCGTAAATAAGCAAATTAGTGACTTACATGAAAAAATGATTAATCTTGCAGATTCCAAGGGTAGGCTCGGAGATTTTAAGCCATTCATCGAAGAAATATTTGGTAGCGTTCCTGATAAAGCAGGAAATGCATCAAATAGTACAGATAAATTCGCCACATCCCTAAAATCACTCCAAGAAACCCTATCGACATCATCATCTGCAATTTCTGATATTCAATCGTCATTAGACACTTATAACGAAACAGGTAAATTTTCACTCGACAATATTATCAAATTATCTTCTACATACCCTCAACTCCTTAGTATGCTTGGAGATGAAAAAGCAGTTCATGAAGAATTAACAAATATAATTCAACAAGAACAACAAAAATCACAAGATGCTTATGCTCAAATGATAGTTGACAGTGCAGAATATTACCAAAACAAAATTCTACTAAATGATGATCTTAGAATTTCAACTGAATCATCAATACAGAGTCTTGTAGATTCTTATGGATTAAGTTATGATGTTGATTTGAAAAATTTCAAAAGTCTTGCAGAAGCAAAACAAAAAGTTGAGTCATTATTGCTTGCAAGTTTAGCGTCTGGTTGGGAAAAATATTATAATGCAGAAAGTGGCATGTTAAATGCAGAGTATGCTGAATTAAGACAACTGGGAATAGATCCTACTGGAGAATTAGATAAAGTTGCTTCTGTGGCTAATAAAATTGCTCATCTTGCAGATAATTTTAAAAATATTGCAAGTGGTGTTTCAGGTGTAGATTTCTCTAAAATAGGAATGTCTGGAAGCAAAGGTTCTTCAGGTTCAAAATCTGATTCATCCCCCAAACCCCAAGACCCCTCATACACAGACCCAATTGATTCCATAATCCGTCAAATTAATTCCCAATCCCAACTCACTTCCACTAAAAATAAATCTCTTTCTACAGAATTATCTCAAATTAAATCCAGCAAAGAATATGCACTCCAATTATCTAAAACCAATTCTCTTATATTATCTCAAAAAACAGAAATAGATGAATTAAATCAAGCAAATTCTACACTAAAATCTAAAATGGATGAAATCAAACATATTGGATTTGGTGCAGTAAATTGGCTAGATAATTCAGGTGAATTAACTACTACTTATTATGATCAATATAATTCTGCTTCTAAAGAAACTCAAGAAAATATGCAAAAAGAAGCGGATCAATTATCCAAACTCACAAAGTCAATGAGAGATAATGAAAAATCTATTGATGAATTAAATTCATCTCAAATTGAGTTAAATGACACAATCCTAGACATAAACTACGACATCGTAAAATCCGACCTAGCCACCTACGACAAATCAATCGAATCCATAACATCATCCCTATCTCTCCTTAAAACAGAACAATCCCAATATGATCAACAATCTACTCAATACTCTGATAATCAAAAACAGCAAATTGAATTACTCAAGCAAAAATCAGAAGCAATTCAATCTGAAATTGATCATCTTCAAATTCTAATCGCCACAACTAATCTAACTTCATCTGCACAAGAAGAATTACAATCTACATTAACATCCTTATATTCTTCTTTATCTTCTACAAAAAGTGAAACTTTATCCATTTACAATTCAATTGCTGACTCAATTATTTCAACAATGAAAAGAGCTTATGAGAAGCAGAAAGATATTGCTATTTCTAAAATTGAAGATGAAATGGATTATGAAGACAAAAGACATGAGAAAAAACTTGACAATCTAGACAAAGAAATGCAAAAATATCAAGATGCTTATGAT
>Ga0209728_1002009_pt1 | contig 10996 bp, 16 predicted proteins | sample RifGroD1_FD_183997 | JGI IMG/M metagenome (GOLD analysis project Ga0209728, IMG submission 183997) | Groundwater microbial communities from Rifle, Colorado, USA - Groundwater D1 (SPAdes) (version 2) | ecosystem: Environmental > Aquatic > Deep subsurface > Groundwater | place: Rifle, Colorado... | reverse complement strand
CGCTTAGGCTGTCGATGGGGTATGAACCAACTACACCATTAGAAATGTTATCGGATGGAAAAGAATTGCGTATTCGCAAGCATTTTACCGGCTGCATGTTTTGCGGATCAGACGATAAGGTTGTGGCATGGCATGGGGACAGGGTTTGCAGGGCATGCGCGAGTGATATTTTAGCCAAAGGCGTGAAATAGATGGAGTATAGCGAGTTTATAGAATCAAAAATGATCATTACTCAGTCGGTAGGATTCGACGCAACGGATATAAACGATAAGTTGGTCGACTTTCAAAAAGACATAGTTCGATGGGCGCTAAAGAAGGGAAGATCTGCCATATTCGCCGATTGCGGGCTTGGGAAAACCCCTATGCAGCTAGAATGGGGAAATCAAGTTAATAAACACACAGGCGGGAACGTGCTTATCTTGGCTCCTTTGGCAGTAAGTAAGCAAACCGCTAAAGAGGGTGAGAAATTTGGCATAGCGGTCCATGTGTGCCGAACTCAATCAGATATTAAACCTGGAATAAACATTACAAACTATGAGATGTTGCATCACTTCGACCCTTCGAAATTCACGGGTATTATCTTGGATGAGTCCAGCATCTTGAAGGGTATGAACTCTAAGACTAGGATTGCCATAACTGATTCATTCTTAAGCACTCCGTACAAATTAGCTTGCACCGCTACCCCGGCCCCGAACGACTATATGGAATTAGGGAATCATTCTGAGTTCTTGGGGGTCCAAAAGCGATCTGAAATGCTGGCAATGTTCTTTACGCATGATTCTGGTGAGACAAGTAAATGGCGAGTTAAAGGACATGCGGCACAGAGATATTGGGAGTGGGTTAGTTCATGGGCCGTAGTGATTCGCAAGCCATCAGACTTAGGTTATGAGGACGGGGAGTATGTCCTGCCTGAATTAAAAATGCACCAACACACGGTAACGACTAGTCAGCCACCTGATGGGATGCTATTCACTATCGAGGCAATGACATTACAAGAGCGTCAAGCTGCCCGTAGGACGAGTATAGAGGATAGGGTTATGGAGTGTTCATCCATAGTAAATAAAAGCTCTGAACCATGGGTGATATGGTGCGACTTAAACGCAGAAAGCGAAGCACTCAGAAAGTCCATAGTCGATGCGGTAGAAGTAAAGGGTAGTGACAAGCAGGATCATAAAGAGAATTCGATGGTCGGTTTTTCTAGCGGAGACGTTCGGATACTAGTTACAAAACCTTCAATAGCAGGGCATGGTTTAAATTGGCAACATTGCAATAATGTGGCGTTCGTTGGTCTGTCAGATAGCTACGAGGCGTTCTATCAGGCGGTTAGGCGGTGTTGGAGATTCGGGCAAGAGAAAGAGGTTAATGTCCATATGATAACAGCGCATACAGAAGGTGCGGTGGTCGCAAATATAGAGAGAAAAGAGCGAGATGCAATGTTAATGATTAATGAGATGGTCAAGCATACGCAGAATATCACGAGTGCTGATGTAAGGGGAACCAAGAGGGATCAGACGGATTACGTTCCGACTCATAGAATAGTTATTCCGGAATGGCTGGGGGTGTCGAGTTAATGCAAATGCCATTTGTTCTTAATCAAGCTAGTGGCGAAAATTGGCACTTATACAATGGTGATTGCGTCGATGTGGCGAAGTTGATACCGAGTGATTCTGTCCACTTAACAGTAACGTCTCCTCCTTATAGATCGTTATTTACGTACAGTAACGCTTCCCGTGACATGGGTAATAGCAGGACCCCGGAGGAGTTCTATAAACACTTTAGATACCTGATAAACGAGCTTATGCGGATAACAAAACCAGGGCGCATAGTGGCAATAGATTGCATGAATATCCCAGCTATGAAGGAACGGGATGGCTATATCGGCCTACATGATTTTAGGGGAGATCTAATTAGGTTGTTCTTGGATGCAGGATTCATCTTCCACAGTGAACATTGTATGTGGAAAGACCCTCTGATCGAAGCTGTGAGAACTAAGGCGTTGGGATTAATGCACAAGCAATTATGCAAGGATTCGGCAATGTGTCGGGCTGGAATACCTCAATACTTACTGGCGTTTCGCAAGCCTGGAGCAAACGAAGAAAGAGTATTCCATGAGAATGGCCTAGATTACTTCATTGGCGAGAACGAACCAACGGAAGGAACATTGCAGCACGAACGATGGCGCAGGTATGCTTCTCCGGTTTGGATGGATATTAACTTTGGAAATACACTCAATCATAAAACAGCAAGGGGAGAATCAGACGAAAGACATATTTGCCCAATGTCGATGGATATTATTGGTCGTGGTGTGCAGTTGTGGTCTAATCCTGGGGACGTTGTATTTGATCCATTTGCAGGGGTTGGTTCAACTGGGTATGTGGCCTTGGAAATGGGCAGAAAGTCGATTGGGATTGAGTTAAAAGGTAGCTATTTTAACCAGAATAAGAAGAATCTCGAATCGGTAGTTTTACCGGAGAGTACGGAAAATATGACGATGTTTGTGTAAAAAAATAAGCCAGATTATCTCTGGCTTTCCTTCTCCTTATTAAGATTATCTTCAGCCATCTTACAAATTTGCTGACTAAACGAACGCTTCTCCTTTTCTGATAATTTATGAATTCTATCGTACAGATCATTGTCAATTGTTATGGTTATTTTCTTCTTTGCCATACCGCGCACCTCCAATGTATTGAGTATAGCATATGCCATACGATGTGTAAATATACATGGCATAGTATGGTAAACGGTGGCAAGGTATGGTATAATTATAGGAAGGAAGGATGGTAAATATTTAATGGCAATAGACGCTTATTATTTCAGCCACGACTCGAATGCGAAGGATGACCCAAAGTGTGTGTTGCTAATTGAACAATTGGGATTAGAGGGTTACGGAATATATTGGGTACTTATCGAAATGCTATCAAGTGAAGTGGATCACAAGTTAAAGGTTAATGAAATCCAAGGGTTTGGTATTACTCCTGAATTAATCAGCGATTTAATCAAAGAATACAAGTTGTTCGAAAGTGATGGCGTGTATTTTTGGACAAACAAATTCAAGTTCCGTTCTATTCCAGATTACGAGTACGGCAGGCTTTCTGAGATTAATATTAATCTTTGGAATGCCATAAGAAACGAAGTATTCAAGAGGGATAACTACACTTGTTATTACTGCGGACAAGTTGGTGGAATATTGGAAGCCGACCATATTCAAGCTCTTTCTAAGGGTGGATCAAATGAGCTTACTAATCTAGCAACTAGCTGTAGGCGTTGCAATAGGCAGAAGAAAGATAAGACAGTGGAACAGTTCAAGGCATGGAGGAGTGAACATGTCGGGAGTTAAGTGGATAAAAATATATACAGACATGGTTAGTAATAAGAAAATAAAGCGCATACGATCACTTCCGGAGGGAAATAACATCATCTTGATTTGGGTATTCCTTATAGCTCAGGCCGGAGAATCTAATAAAAATGGAGCACTGTACTTAACGGATACCATACCATTCATGGTAGATGATTTAGCTATTGAGTTTGAATTTGATGTTTCTGTTATCAGACTAGCAATCATGACTCTTCAAAAGTTCTCTATGATAGAGGTGTTCGAGGAAATCATCTATATTAAGAATTGGGAAGAGTATCAAAACGTAGACGGATTAGAAAGAATAAGGGAACAAACACGAATTAGGACTTCTAATTACAGGCAAAAACTTAAACAATTATCTTCTTGTGACGTTACATGTGACGCTACGGTGACGCATAGTGACGCAATAGAACTAGATAAAGAATTAGATATAGAACTAGATAAAGAAAAGAAGATAGATATTGTTCCCTACAGGGAAATCATCGAATATCTCAACCACGAAGCGGGAACAAAATACAAATCGTCCTCAAGATCAACAAGGGAACATATTCATGCTAGATGGGAAGATGGTTTTAAACTTGAAGATTTCAGATCCGTGATTGATAAAAAAGTAGCAAGTTGGACTGGAACTGATCAAGAGAAATACCTAAGACCGGAAACACTATTTGGCACAAAGTTTGAGGGTTATTTGAATGAGAAAGTTTCTGCCAAAAGATTAGACAAACCCCACGTAACCAAAGCATGGGAAAGAACACCAACCCCATCCGTCCAAGACAACATAACAGCCCAATGGTTATCTATGCACGAGGAGGCAGAAAAGAATGGACAAGCCTGAGTTTGCTAAATTTTACTCATATATCACATCAATTACCACGGATACCAAGCCATCACCGCAAAGAATGGAGGTCTACTGGGACGCGCTCAACGATCTCCCTTTCAACATAGCCATGATCGCTGCTAGAAAAGTAATAGCAACCCTTGAAAATCCATTCTTACCAATGCCGGCAGTATTCCGAGGTATGGCAGCGCAAATCACCGGGCCGAACATCCCACCGGCTCCGGACGCATGGGCAGAGGTTATAAAGTCAATCCGTAACTTCGGTATGTACCGCGAACCGGAAGCGTTGGCAAGTCTTAGTCCTTTGACAAAAAAAGCAGTTGAAGCGATTGGATTTAAAGATATTTGCCTATCTGAAAACATTGACGTAATACGAGGGCAATTTAGAATGGCATACGAAGCCTTAGAGAAAAGAGAAATCACGGACGCAAAAACTCCGCAATCCTTAAAGCAAATCATAGCAGTAATGCAGGGCGAAAAGGCGTTGGCTGAACCGAAACAGATAGAAAAGATTAATCTCTGAAAATGTGGAGGAGGATTGATTGCGGATGGCCTATAACTTTTACATCCCACCAACTGCATACGAAATAGCATCCCAAAACGGAATAAGCACAAGGTTACTCACCGACAGAGTGAGGATACTGGGATGGAGCATTGAAAGAGCAACGAAAGATCCTCCGCGAAAGCAAAGGGATTGGAAGAAATGGACAGGTATTGCAAAGGAGAATAATATTTCCCTTTCTGCATTTTACAGAAGGGTCAACGAATTAGGTATGAGTCTAGACGATGCGTCAACTATGCCCGTGATGGATAAGGAAACATTGATTAACAACATAGCAATAGCAAAAAGGAAATACCCCAAGGAATTTGAGGACATCGCCGCGGCTAACGGAATAGGGAAGAAAACGTTTGTTAGCAGGATGTTTAGAAGATGGAATCCGTTAGAGGCTGCAACTACGCCTGTTAAGAGATAAGGAGGATTCCGAATGCGAACAACCTTCAATGAAAAAATAGCCCTACAGCTCTACAACTCCGGAAAAAACGATACCCAAATAGCCAGGGTTGTCGGGAAAAAGCCAAACACTATCGCACAGTGGAGGCATAGGAATAACCTACCTGTCAACATCGGAAAACTGGCTGATGGAACATACCAAACCGGTGATCATTACCGCGATGTACTGGAACCTGGACAAGTGGACGATATGAGCATGTTTCTTATCCACTTGCTCAGGGCCGGAAAGAAAGCTGTGAGAGCAGGGGTTAAGCCGGATGTCATGGGGTTTATGGAGGTTTATGCTGGTAGGACTAAGATGTGGGCAGAGGAAAGACGATGTGGGATAAGGGAGGAGATGGCAAGATGAGCAAATTAACTAGGGATGAGATTATGGCTAGATGGGATGCGTCTACATCGAGGGAACGTGATGCTTGGGTGGCTGAAACGGTGATGGGGTGGAAAATAGGATTTGACCCAGCAGAGGACGGAGGGGCATCTTGGTTTACCGAATCAAACGGTGGTGATTGGGTAGAGACGGATTATTGTCCTGAAAATTTCAAACCGTCAACCGACATATCCGCAGCGCGGAAAGTTATTGCCGCAATGAATTCACCGTACCTAATAGCCAGCACGGAAGATGGGGATCAAAGTTGGGTACATTTCGGTAATGAAGCGAATGCGGTAATAGGAGATGTTGCCGAAGCCATCTGCATGATTAATTACTGGGACGAAGCCCGAAAACTACTCCCTCTCTCAAACTGCCTAAAACGTCAGTACGCCTGTGTAATCGTGATGGGTGGTCGCATTATATCCAAGGGGTGGAATGAGTCGCTTAAACCATGTACTACGTGCGCTAGAATGGATATTGAACATAATGTCGGTGACTATGCGGAGTGTAGAGCGGTGCACGCAGAAGCTATGGCTTTAGTCAAGGCGAGGGAAAATAGCTTGCATGGTGCTGAGTTGTATCTAGCATGCGCGGATGAGGTTGATCCTATACCTTGCCCGACATGCCAGAAGTTGTTGGATTGGGCAGGAGTTAAGCAGGTCAAGGAGGTCAATCCATGAAAACAGGTCACACCCGAAGTTATGGAACAATCCTCACGGGGCAGCTCATGGATGAAAAATGCACAACAAGAGCTAGTCCGTGCGTGAGGTACTTCATCGATGCGGAGGGCGAGAGGGTTTCGAATCCTGAAGAGTTTGCAACAGGTGGTGCGCTTATTACGCCTACAGAATACAGAAAGAGGGTGGATAATTTGCCTAAGAGGGATGAGCTAGGGAAGTTCGTTAAGAAGTCAGCAGAGGGCAAGGAACAGGCATTAGGCGCGAGCAAAGAAGATGAGGGTAGGATTGTTAGGGGAGGAGGTAAGGAAGGGCTAGAAAAGGCAGAAGTAAATAAGGATGATTTATGGGTTTGCGGAGATTGCATGAAGAATGGTGTAGAGTGTGACAAACCATACGATGAGGATTGTGTAAGGTGGTCGATGGGTAGGGATTGCGCATTGGGAGTCACTAACAAGGGTGCGTGCCGAGTTGTGACAAATAATCCGGTGGAGGAAACTAAGGATGATCTCAAAGGATTAGCGGAACCAGAACCTGCGTGGACTCCTGAGTATGCAGGTGAATGTCGTAACGCCCCAACTATGGACGAGATAATCGAAAAGAAATGCAAAATAATTAAAGATGGCTTAACTATCCTACAGGGAATGTATATCAGAAAAGCAAAGGAAGATTTTGCGGGCAGGGTTAGGGAAATGATGGGAGCGTTGTAAATATGGATGAGTGTGGAACTTGCTATCATTGGATGATAAAAAGAGTTTGTCCGAGAGAAGCTAAGGGAATTATGGTACATGCGGGTATGCCAGCTTGCGATAAATATTCGGAGCAAGCTTGGTTTACAAAATTAAAACTAGAAAGAGGAAAGTAATATGCTGAATCGTGTGGTATTAAAAGAAAAAGCCCGTCATTTTTTGACGGACTCAAGGAAAAGTATTATTGATTTGTCTAGTATTTTCGATAACGGTATGCCCGTTTCTAGTGAGTAAGTCTTTATCTTCTCCCAAAGCTTTGTATCTATCGCGTTAGAAATCGGGGTTCTAGTTTTAAGCTCTTTGTTAGCCATTTCATCACCTCAAAATATAGTATATATCATATGGTAGATGAGGGCAAGTCGTTGAAAGTCCTTGGACACTGTGATATAATAGTATATGAAAGGTAGGTGTAGAGAAATGGAGATAGAGGTTGATAAGACAATAAAAAATAATATAGGAGGGATCATTAAAAAGTATAAAAAAAGTCCTTGGGAGTTGGATGAATTGGAGTTATTGAATAAACTTGGTCCGCATTTCTCATTCAAGGAATTACTGAAATTTTTTCCAAACAAAACACTCGCGGCTATTAAAAACAGATCATTCAAACTTGGGATTAAAAAGAGCGTTGATACTATACATGAGATTAATAGTAAAAAAATAAAAAGTGCTGTAATGGCTAGATCAAAGGGATATTGGGTGGATAAAAGGGGTTACGTCTATATTAGAATACCTGAGCATCCATACGCAACATTAACGGGGTATGTTTGTGAACATCGTTTAGTTATGGAAGACATACTAGGAAGAACGTTGCTCCCTAGCGAAGTTGTCCATCATATTAATCAAAATCCATCTGATAATAGGGTAGAAAACTTACAATTAACGAATCCTCATGAACATCAAACTCTCCACCATCGAGGACATTATTGGAGTGAAGAGTCTAAGCGTAAAGTTGGTTCAGTAACGAGGGAAAGGTTAAGGAATAAATTTAACCACAGAAGCTATATACACATAGAACCTGAAGAGGTAAAAAGGGTCGTTTTATCAAAGCCAAATATACGTCAGGCTGCTATGGCTCTAGGCCTAACCCATGGATCACTTATTTACAAAATAAATTATTTAGGATTGAAGGAGTGGTTTGACAATGTACAGCAAAATCGCCGTTATAGGAAGATGCACAGCGGAGCCAACGCTTAGGTACACAACTAATGGTGTCGCAACATGCACATTTACGTTAGCGGTAGACAGGGCACGAAAGGATGCTCAAGGAAATAAGGTTACTGATTTTTTCATCGTAGAAACATGGAGGGGGCTGGCTGAGAATTGTGCAAACTATCTTGCCAAGGGTAAGTTGGCATTAGTTGATGGTGAACCGCACATTGACAAGTGGGAAAAGGATGGCGTAAAGCATCAAGTATTTAAAATATCTGCGGAAACTGTACGGTTTCTTAGCCCGAAGGGTGAGCAGCAAGGCGACAACAACGCAACAGAAAGAACACCTGCAAGCTCATTTGGGCATGAAGTACCCATGGATAGTGAACAAATCCCGTTCTGATCTAACAAATAGGGGTGCGCGAAATGTCCACCCCTTAAAAAAGGAGGAAGTTTGATGAGTGGAAATATCTACGAAAATCCTGAGCTTATGGGTGGTAAGGCATGATTATAATCGGAATTGACCCATCGCTAACCTCTACCGGAATTTGTGTAATGACTGAAAATGGACAAGTGTTACAATCCCTAGCTTTATCCTCTAAACACTACGGAGTTAAGAGATTATCTGACTTCAGGGAAATGTTGGGGAATCTATTCTATCCATACCGTAAAAATGGGCACGAACTATTTATCGCAATCGAGGGATATTCTTTCGCATCTAATACCCAGGGGATTGCATTAGGGGAACTTGGTGGGATGATGCGACTGTATATGTATGAGTTGGGAATTAAGTGCGTCGAAGTCCCCCCTACAGTCGTGAAGAAGTTCGCAACAGGTAAAGGTAATAGCGATAAAATAGCCATGGGAGTGGCGTTGCAAAAACAATTTGGCATGGAATATCCAACAAGTGATCAAACGGACGCACACTTTTTAGCCTTAATTGCGATGGCGTACTTAGGGCTAATGCCAAACTTATCTAAGGCTAGGGAAGCGATTATTGCTGACATGAAAGCTCCTAAAGTCAAGAAAGGAGCCAAGAAACAGGCTAAATGATAGTTTAACCTGCGTGGAGTAAGAATTCTCCCACCTCGTTAGGTGGGAGATGAATTGCGACCTTCGTTCTTCTCTAGATACTCTATGGCTAACTTCTCCAATATCTTGCTAACGTCTGTTCTCTCTAATATTGCCTGTATCTTTAGTCGTTCTATGACGCTTTCCTCAAACATAGTGTTGAATTTCTTTCTCATTATATCATTCTCCCTCTTGTCATATACGCCTATGCGTAGTATAATGGTATTATACCAAACAGGAGGTGAAAATGCAATGCTGAAAGGATTCAAGTACAGAATATATCCGAGCCAAGAACAGAGAACCTATTTTGCCAAAACATTTGGATGCGCTAGATTCGTCTACAATCAAATGCTTGGAGACAAGATTGCTCATTATCAAACCACTGGACTAATGCTCAAGAATACTCCTGCACAATACAAAGTTGAGTTCCCTTGGCTCAAGGAAGTTGATAGTTTGGCGTTAGCTAATGCCCAACTTGATCTTCAAGCCGCATATGGTAATTTCTTTCGTGATCCGAAAGTAGGATTCCCTAACTTCAAGAAAAAGACCAATGACAAAAGCTACACCACGAACAATCAAAAAGGTACGGTTAGGATTGATAATGGTTACATCAAACTTCCGAAACTTAAAACAATGGTAAGGATCAAACAACATAGAACATTTGATGGCGTGATAAAATCCTGTACCGTCTCGCAAGTGCCTAGTGGCAAGTATTTTGTCTCAATATTGGTCGAATGCGAGATAGCTACGCTCCCTGTATTGGCTACTAAGGTTGGAATTGACGTAGGGCTGAAAACCTTTGCTGTCATGTCCAATGGAAAGATTGTTGCAAATCCTAAACACCTTAGACGATCGGAGAAACGTCTTACTAAATTACAGAAAGACTTATCACGTAAGAAAAAAGGTAGTCGTAACCGGAACAAAGCAAGAATCCATGTTGCATTGTTACATGAGAAGATTGCTAATCAACGCAAAGACTTTTTGCATAAGTTATCTTCTGAAATAGTTCACGAAAATCAAGTGATTGTATTAGAGGATCTTCGCATAAAGAACATGGTTAAGAATCATAAACTAGCAAAAGCAATCTCAGAAGCTTCTTGGAGCGAGTTTAGAACCATGATTGAGTACAAAGCTAATTGGTATGGCAGAGAAGTTGTAATTGCTCCATCCAATTACGCTAGCAGTCAATTGTGTTCGGTGTGTAACTTCAAAAATGTACTGGTGAAAAACTTGGCATTAAGAGAATGGGATTGCCCACAATGCAATACTCACCATGATAGGGATGTCAACGCAAGTCAAAACCTACTAAAACTTGCCTAGTATTAGGTATATCGTGGGTCAGGACATGACCTTTGAGCTTGGGTAAACTTGTCGCATTGGCGATATTGACCAAGAAGCTCCCACTTCAAATTTCATCAGGAATTAAGTGGTGAGAGTATGTCACAGTGAAAAAGGTGGTAAATAGAATGAAAAATTGTAGCACTTGTAAACACGTTTACAACCAACACTCTGATACTTGCGGGGTATGCAATAAGCACTATGGTTTTCCAAAGTGGGAACCTAAGTTATCCGTTATCCCAACTAAACTAATGCACACCACAGACCCCATATTCCTTCCATACCGCAAGCATTCTAACGATGCAGGTGCAGACCTTCGAGCGCGGATAGAACAGCCAATTAGATTGCATCCTGGCGAACTGCACAAGGTTCCGTCTGGCGTTGCTGTCGAAATACCGCCTGGTTACGTTGGATTACTACAGCCGCGTTCTGGGGCA
>Ga0209728_1002008_pt1 | contig 11000 bp, 9 predicted proteins | sample RifGroD1_FD_183997 | JGI IMG/M metagenome (GOLD analysis project Ga0209728, IMG submission 183997) | Groundwater microbial communities from Rifle, Colorado, USA - Groundwater D1 (SPAdes) (version 2) | ecosystem: Environmental > Aquatic > Deep subsurface > Groundwater | place: Rifle, Colorado... | reverse complement strand
TCATATTGGAGTGCTCCCGAATAACTATTTGGAGTTGTTAATATAATTTCATCATCAGAATTTAAGAAAACCATATAAAAATAATTGGTAGAGATATATTCTTCTTGAAAGTAAGTAGCTACGAACGAATATTTCTTTGAAGTTATTGTTGTTGGTACAGTCATATTCAAAGTGGGAATACTAAAACAATAAAATGGTGTTTGTCTTGAAGTTGCTGATGATGTACTTTGAAATACAGTAAATGTAAAGAAATATTGATTTCCATTTGTTAGACTTGAAGCATCTAAGGAATATGTCAAAACATCATCTTGGTATAACAAATTACTTCCTAGCGATATTTTAGAGGAATCAAATATGAGAGCATTTGACATTGAATAGATTTTAAGTTGATAGAAATCTATGTAACTTCCTTGTATTTTGCAAGAAAAATCTATGATATCTAAAGCATCGACTGTTTGGTTACTTGGGGATAAATAATTTGGGGAATATAAACCCAATCCCATTCACCTCCTGTCTTTTGTTCTATATATTGTTTAAGTTGTTCATAATTATTTTTATGCGTACCATATAATTGATGAAAACTACCTTGTATTGTTTGAGAATGGCAAGATTTACACAAAGAAATTCCGTTTTCTACGATAAATCTCAATTCTGGATAATCAGAAAAACAAAAAATATGATGTGCATTTAAATATCCTCCTATTTTTCCACAACATTGACATGTATATTTATCTCTAATAAATACAGTCAATCGCCATTCTTTGTATTCTGGAGAATTTCTATCCTTATTATTATCTGAAGTTACTCCTCCTTTCCAATTAATATTGTTTTCCCCTGTATTTGATTCTATAATCTCTTTAGTTTTAAAAATACAGGATACTCCATATCTAATTAGAACCGTATAATTTATTTTTGCTCGAATGTCTTTATTGTTCAAAACAAATTCAGTTCCATATCTTTCCGTATTAGTATTTTTTATTTTCTCTCGAACATCATCTAAAGAGAAAGGACTTTTTACCCCATAATTAATCAAGTTTAATTCTACTTCTTTTTTATGTCTACAATCCCAACAGGCATCTTTGTTTATCAAATGAGAATTTTTTAAACTTTTAGTATAATTACGATATATAACGGATGATATTGTTTCTTTACCGTTTTCTAAACAATAATCACACAATACATCTACTTTAATGTTGCTTCCTAATTCCAAATCGCCTATTTTTACTTTAAATTTATCTTTTCTTTTTGTGAATTCATATCCCTTTTTCTCATATAGTTTTCTATCATTCCACCATGTTACCTCTACTTCTTTTGTCAACAACAATTTAATCATTCCTTCCGACAATTTATAAACTCCCGACAAAATAAAAACAACAGAGAAGAATGCCGGATTCTTTTCGAATGTGTCATGACCACACCCTATCCCTGTTGTAAAAGTATTTATTTAATTACATACAAATAAGAGAGGATTTAATCTCTCTCTTAAATATTAAGTGTACTGAATGTTCGTTAAACGACTAAGACTTTGAAGCTGTGCAACCAAATTATTAGCATTCTGAGTATTTACATTAAGATTTTGAATAGTAATTCCACCATTGTTATTACTGCCACTTTTATTAATATTATTTATATTACTAGTGAAATTGGGCATTTGTGGTAATTTAAAATTATTCATATAATTTTTTGTAATATCCATAATATTAGGAATTTTACTAAGCATCTCTTTGCTTAAAACAAATTCACCTTTCTCAAGAATAGCAGGAATTTCATTTAATTTTAAATCATTAGGTTTATTATGAACCCATCCACCTTCATGATACCTGTCAAAATCATTCTCATAATCTTCTAACGAACCATTTCCATTGTGAGTATTTCCATCTTCATCTGTTATTGAATAATTACCAGTATCAGGATTATAACTGCCTCTTTTTGTTACATTAAAATCATTTTCATTTGAAGATGAAGAACCAGAACTACCTCCACTACCTGAACTTCCACTATTACTACCGTCTGATAAACTAGCTGGAAGAGAAGTAGATGCATTTACAATTTCTGCTAATTGAGCATTTAGTGATACTAATTTTTCACTTAAAATTGTAACTACAGAATCAACGTTATTTTCATATTGTTCTAATAATTGAGTTGACATTGCATCTAAATTTACCCATTGCTCATCAAAAATAAGTTTTTGTTTGTCGAATGATTCTTGCTTGGCATCTATGAGAGATTGTTGATATGCTTTTTCGGCTTCTAATGTTGCTCTTTGATGCTGTAGATTAATATCATCTTCCCAATCTAGGTAATCTTCTTGAGCAGATTTTAAATCATCTTTGGCTGCTTTTACGTCATTTGGATTTGCCATCCATTGAAATTCTTCCCCAACTAATATCCGAGTATTGAGTTCATTCGAAACATTTGTAAGTTTTTGTTTCTTCTCTTCAATATCTAAGAGACGCTTTGCTCTTTCTTCTGATTCTTCTTCTTTATCATTTTTCTTGTCGAGTGCATCCATCTCTTCTTGAATGTTTTTTATTTTCTTTTCTCTACGTTTGATGTATGCTTTTAATGCTTTTTCTTCTGCATCTAATTCTGCTTGTTCTAGTGCTTTTTGAGCTTCTAAAACATCTGTTGCAAGTTGTTTTGCTGAATCTTTAATCGCTTTTTGATAATTTAGCTGAGACAGAGTTGCTTCTTCTATTGATTTTGAAAGTTCTTTTTTTGCCTCAATAGATAGATTATCACTTGCTAATTGTTGAGTCATATAAGCAATTGATTTTAATTGTTCATCAGATAATTGTTTGTAAAGAGATGCTTGGAGAGATAATTCTTTATTATAATCCGATGAGGAATTTTCTAGAAGTGATATGCGTGCTTTAGATAGGGATAATTGTGAATTTAGAGAGTCTATGGAAGAATTAAATTTGGATATTTGGTCTGTTACGATGGAGTAGTTTATGTCGGAGAGGGTGGATTGAAGGACTTTTTGTGATTCTGCATTTTCATCAATAGCAGATTTATTAGACATCCAAGCATTACGAAGTAATTGGAGTGAATCGAATGTTTCATCCATTATTTTACGAGTATCTTCTGATGCTTTATTATGTTCTTCAACATATACTACTGATTCTTGATTATCTTGGCCTGTAAACCATCTATTGATGTCGCCAAATTGAGATGAAGCAGAAGAGAGAGTAGAGTCTTTGAGCTGATTTATTTTGGAACGAGCTGTGGAGAGAAGTTGGAGTTCTTGAGCTTGCGAGGAAATTAGAGAATTAGTAAGTTCGAGAGTTTTTTGGTAGTCTTTTTGGGATTGTGCTTGAGAGAGGTCTTTTTGGATAGAATCTGATTTAGCTTTTTGGAGGAGATATTCTTGTTGGATTTGATTGATGAGGGCTTGGGTTGTGGATTGAAGGGATTGTTCTTTCTCTTCTTTATCTTTTTTATAAGGATTATAAGTTCCTGAATTTGCTGCAGATTTTATATTGTTGAGTAATGCTTTCATTGAAGCAATTTTATTATCTATACCAGTATCTTTATCAAGTTGATACTGTAATTCTCCTGCTTCTGATATTTTCTTTTCTTCTTCAGTTTGTGGTTTTAGACGAACAGTACCAGTATTTGAATCAAACTCAAGAGGTTTTAAATATTTTGGTATAGCATTATTTCTTTGTCTTATTGCTTCAGCTTCGGCAATAAGATTACCTATTCTTGCCTTAGTTTCTTCTGCCTGTTGATCAGTATATTTTTTCTCTGCTTCAAGAGAAATTATCATTCCATTGATACGAACATCTAATAAACTTTGAACTGCTAATTTATTAAGTGTTAATTGTCCGTTCTCAACTTTTAATTGATCAATCAACTCAGGATATTTTGTAACTAAATCAACAATTGTTTCAGAAGATAATTTTCCTGTTTCATTATATTCTTCCATTGCTTTTGAAACATCTGTTGCCACCGATGTTACATCTTTTAGGTCGTCTGCCAAGTCTTTAGAAGAATTGGCTACTGCTTGAAGTTTGTTGGATGCATCAGGTGCATTATCCAATTTTATAGCATCGTTAAAATACTTGATAACTTTAGTTACTATATTTGCATTAACACCATATTTATTTAAAGCAGACTCCATATCTTTAATATCTTTTGTTGCTTTTTCAGTAGTAGCACCTTTGGATATATCCTCTGATATTCTTTTAAATACTTCCGATACATCCGATTTACCAAATACGCTCATGACAGATAAAAGATCATTAAAATTTTTACCGGAATCAAAAGTTGCTTTTGATAAATTATTAATTAAACTTTGACTTAATTTATTAGATGACTCAGTAGATTGATCAAAAGCGTATGCTTCTTGGGATAATGTTTTTTGGATTTCAGAACTCTCACCTGACAATTTAGTTCTTTCTGTAGCTAATTCCGCTATTGATTTTTGATAGTCTTTAATGAATTTATTATTTACCTTAGCACTAATAAAGTCATCAGGGTTTGAGTCATTATAATTTTGTAAATTGGTAACTTTATAATCATTCTTAGCAATTTCAGCATTGATTTCTTTAATTCTATTTTGTTTTTCTAATATCTCGTCATATTGATCTTTGCCCATAGAATTAAATTTAGATGCTAATTCTTGTTGTTGTACAATTAATAAATCTTTTTTAGCTTGGGTTAATTGTTTGACATATTCAATATCAACCTCAATGGCTTTTCCCTCAGAATCTAGTTGAATTACAGAATCTCCAAAGAGAGATGATAGTCTGGAGGTTGCCGTAGAGAGTTTTTCTTTTTCTTCTGTTGTTTTATTTAATTTTGGAAATAGTTCTTCATATTGAGATATGAGAGAAGGAATTTCAGATGTTTCTTGCTTGAGTTGAGAAATACTCTGAGTTAAATCATCAAATGCTTGTTTTTGTTCTTCCGATTTATGACTCAAATTACTAAAATATGAGACTGCCTTCATTACCGCAAAAGATAATCCAAGTGTTAGAGCTGCGTTCATCAAACCAGCAGAAATTGCTGCTCCGTTAAACGCAACACCCAACATACCTACCGCACCTCTAAGACCACCCATTAATGATCCATTTAATACAATCATTTGTGGAAGTCTTCCAAAAATATTTCCGAGATTCCCAAAACTAGTTGCCAAAGCTGTTACTAGTGTAGTAGTAATCATCTTGCCTTTAAAAATAGAAAAAGCAACTGCCACAGTCGTTAATAAAACTGGCAATAAACCAACTTTCATTGCAAGAAAACTAAATCCCTCTGCTAAAGATATGACTCCTGAAAGCAATGTGTTCATTCCTTGAGACGATAAAGTTCCTTGCCACATAGTATCCATAGTGACTTTAAATTGTTCCATTTTTGCACGATTTGACTCAAGAAAAATAGCTTGGCGTGATTCTGCGAATCCATTTGCATCCAATGCTTTGGTATATAAGTCAGTTGATGTTGTCCATGAGTCTAACATGTTTGAAAATATATTTTTTTGTCGAACTCCTGCACTTCGTGTCGTTATTACCCGTAAGCTTTTTATCTTACGCTCTGGAGGTTTCCCTCATTTGCATCGATCTGTCAATTCAGATCCAGCCTAGCATATCTTTTTTACTCATATTTTAAAACCACAAAGCAATGGGGCCTCTTGGGAAGATTATATTCTCTTACGAGTTTCACTTCCTATGCGTTGCGGATGGCAAGACTTTTACATCTATCAACTATGTCTCCATAGCCTAGTGATTTCTCACACCTTCACCTCTGATTAGCATTTAAGCTTTCCAGATTTTTTCCCCAATAATAATCTTAACTCTCTTGTGGTAATTGAGTTAAGACGGCAAATAATTTACCTCTGCAATATAGTTCTTTTGAATTTTTGTAAGCGAATTCCACTTAATTGCCAATTCATCAAGCACATCTGGAACATCTCTAAAATCACCAGTCAAAGCATCTCGAATTTCAATTCCCATCTTACGATATGCTTCTTCTGACTTTGAGATGTCTTCTGTTGATGCTTCTGTAGGATCTTTAACTCGTCCCAATCTTGCGAAAATGGTCTTCAAGGCATTCAAAGTTGTTATCTACAAGGCTTTTTATCCCTGTATTCTGGAAGTTTCCTTCATACGTTTATATTTTCAAAACGATACGTCTGTCAATTCAGACCAGATCAGCATATATTTTTACCCTTAACTTAATAGTAGGGTAGAGGAGACTCTTGGGAATATTTTTGCTCTCTTATCGCTCAATTCCTATGCGTTACAAAGACTATTTGATTATAGTCCTCTCGATGTTGGCGTTAAAGCCTTCTTCGATTTTCCCCTCAGTTTCAAAGTATATTACTATACTAGGCGGCAATGTTTATCTCACCGACCTGTGACCCCCCAAGACGAGTACGAGCAATAATTGCTCCTAAGACTGATTCATAACGTTCTAAATCAAAACCTGCCTCCCGAGCTACTGTTCCAGAAACTCTGATTCCATCAACCATCTGTTTTATTCCTCTTTGAAAATCCATTGGCATATTTGCAGATACTTTTTCTAATGTGTCAGCAATTCTTTCTGCACTTCCAGTTGCTTCCAATTCGAATTGATTAAGTATGGCCTGAATAGCGTCAGTTGTGTCGGTAGTAGACATTCCACTCGCCGTTGCAAGTTGGATATCTGCTTTCGTTTTTTCCAAAATACTACTGACTGATTCATTCATATTTGAGTAGACCTTCACCGCATTTAACACTTCCGATATGGATATACCCATTTCTTTCGCCATCTTTTGTGACGAAGATGTTAAGTTGTTCATATCGTTACTGGTCATATCCATTGTCATACGAATTGTCGTAATTGCACTATTTAAGTCGATTACTGTCGAAATGCCTTCGCGAAAAGCATTGATCATTTGCATGTAAACCGTAGCTGTAATCATCCATATCAGTTCTGTTACTTTCACTTATATAAAATTATTCTATATAAGTTACTGACTATCTAAATTAATAAATAGTGGAAATGGTTCTTCTTAAGGTAATTATTTCATACCGACCATTTCTCTCTATGTTGCCATAGATGTTCAGACTGTTGTATGTACATCATAAATGCACTTCTCTCACTCAGTCGTTGCAACTGCACAGAAGGATATCCTTTCAGGATCACACTTTCTTGCTTGTTGAGCGTTGTCTTAATTACATGATTACTAATAATTAAGGTTTTCGCCATTAATCAGAGAGAATTTTCTTATAGTGGATTATGTATTATGCCACTATTTCCCCATATTTTTAGGGAATTTTTCAAATGCCTGTTTAAACGCATCTCCAAGACTTAATGCATCTTTTTGAGCAGTATGTAAAGCACTAGAAGATGTTTTTGCTCCAGATTCAAGACTTCTAAAAGCACTATCTACTTGAGGCTTTAACATTTTGAATTGTTCTGCGGTCATACCCGTAGCACTACTCAATAATTGCATAAATTTTTGTGAATCTGCTGTATTTACTAGACTTCCATATTTACCACTTAAATTAGCAGATAAAGAACTATATTTAGACTGTAGGGTTTTTATCTGATTCTCTAATACTTGAGTCGCTTGTCTAGTTAAATCTACTTCTTTTACTTTCTCATTATTATATTTAGACTGTAAGGCAGACTTATTATTTAATAATTCAACTTCTTTTGCCGAATCTGTTAAACCACCAGTTTTAATACTTCTGGTAGCAATTGCGTATTTTTGTCCTTCAAGTTGTATTTGTTTTTGTAATTGAGAAGTTAATAACTCATATCCGTTTTTTTCTGCATCAAGTTTTTGCTTCAATAAACTGTATATATTCTTCAAAGATTGTTCTTGTTGTTTATAAGTGTCTGTTTGAGAATCCTTAAAACTTTTTTTATTCTCTGCATCAGACACTTTAGAAGTTGCTTGAGCAAGTTTATTCTTCAAATCTATTTCTAGATTAAGATATTGAATCATACGTTGTTCGTCAGATAAATTGTTATTAGATGATCTTGTTTGAGAATTAATAAGCCTCTTATTTTGTAATTCTAGGACTTTTTGTAATTCTACTATTTCTTTAGAATTATCAACAGGATTTAATTTAACAAGTTTATTTTTTGTATCATATACATTCTTTAACAATTGCTCTTGTTGTCTATAAGCATCAGCAATCGCCTTTAATCTTTGAACCTCAACTCCTTTAGCATTACTTTGTCCAGTATCCTTGTTATACTCTGCTTGTGCGGTTTTAAGTACATTAAATAATTTTGCTTGTTCTTTTAATTCTGCTGTAGTAGTTCCATTCATTTTTCCACTAGTATACAATTTTGCAGATGCATTCATAAACTGATCTGCACTAATTCGCTGAGATTTATAAAGAAGAATTAGTTTCTCCACAGCACTAATCTCTGTATTTATTGCTTCTTCTTTTTTATTTGAATCTTTTACAACTTGTTCTGTTGCGGTTTTAGAAGCCATTTCTATCTTTTTAAATGTCATCTCTTCATTGCCAGATTTATCTGTTTTAACATTGACTCCAAATTTACTTACTTTACCATTTAATCTATCAAAGCTAATCTCGAATGTTTTTAAAGTACCCTCTGCGTCTGCAAAAACGGGTTTAATTTTTATGTTATCTCCAAGTTTTTTAAAACGCTCATGTAATCTATCTGTAACTGAGGTCATATTATTTATCATTCTGTTAAATTCTTCTGTACTACCTAATTTAATTTGTTCTTTTCCTTTTGACTGAGCTTTTTTCTGAGCCTGTTCTAATTTCTCAGTTATAAAAGTTATGTCTTTAGAGTCTATATTAAGTTTAACCGATATCGCCGTTTTTATTTGCTTAGACAGTGCTAAAATTTGACTGTCTAATTCTGCTGCCGTAGTTGATATTTTAACTTTAATTAATGCTCCAAATTGATCATTATTCATACACATCACCTCTCTTATTTTATTGGGGAATAAAAAATCCCCTACTTTTTATGTAGAGGTAGATATTAATACTATCTATACCTATTGCTATTTATTGCCATAACCATTGCATTTACTAATGCTATATTCATATCCTTTTGGATTTGATCAATTGCTTTTTCTAAGAATTTAGATTCAGGACGATTATGAAAATAATCTACCGTTGAGCTTTCTTGGCCGTGCCAACTAAAACCATAATTAATTAAAGGTGGTATGTAAGTTGTGCGACCGTCCACAACGCTATAGTGGTTCATTTTCTTTTCATCACAATATACTTTAATTTCTATAGTATCTCCAGTAATTTTGAATGAAGATGACACACTATGTAAAAGTTCATAGGTTCTAATATATTCTTCTGGCTTATATTTTGTGTATACATTATCCCATATAGCTTCAGTTAATCGAAGTTCTCCCATATGCCTTATTGTATTTATTTGTCTTTGCATATTAGGAGAAGATATTATTTTTTGCAAGTCAATTTGAGCAAACGCCATTTATTTCACCTACTTAACTTCTTTTACAGAATTCCATCCGATAGCATCTGCAAGAAAGTTCATATTTTCAGGAGATATTTTAGATAGTTGCTTTCCAAGTTTAGGAATCATCTTATTTATTTCCTTACTATCAGGAATCTTCTCAATTAATTGATTTAATCCTTTTGCAATAATAGACTCAATTGAATTGTCTAACTTTTGTATTTGATTTATTTCTTGACTAATTACTTTATTAAAAAACTCTAACTCACTAGAAGGAATTACTTTCAATACAAATTCGACAATCTTCTGCTCCATTAATTGATCATATGAATCTAAAATTTCTCCTTCTGACAAATCCATATTAGTATAATTATTAATTATTGAATATAGTTTTATCATTTCTAAAATTGCGTAATCAATGCGTTTAATACCATCCTCTTCAATAACGCTACTATCTAAAATACTTTTAATCATTGAGTGTTTGATGCCAAATTGAAGATATTTCTTTACCTCTAAATTTGTAAATCCTTCGGAAACCTCGTTAATTTTAATCATGTTGTAAAACATCCTTTCATATTTTGTTATTTTATTTTTATACTAATTTTTCAAACATAGAAACAACCTCTCTTTACAGAGAGGTTTAAAATTGCTCTGAATTCTACTTTTCAAATTGATTTCCACATTTCAAGCAAACAAATACTGCATTTTTACTACCAACTAAACCACCTAACAATCCTACAGGGCCAAGTAAAACTCCCCCTACAGCGGCCTTGCCTAATCCAAAACCCTTGTTGTTCGCAGTAAGATTCGTGGAATTGCATTTAGGGCATTTTAGTTCTTCTATCTTTTTATTGTTTCCTGTTGTTTTTGGCGTAATATATTGTGAAAATCTTGCTCCAATAAAAATAATGAATATAATAAATACAATCCAAAAAATTAAACCAATTAATTCCATTTATATACCTCCTATTATTGTATAGTTATCTTCATTATATTATAAAACAAAGGAGGTATGCAACAAATTATTGAAATTATGTTAAGATTTATAATTTTATTAATTCAATTCAGACAATACTTTAGCGATCTTATTCCTTACTCCTTCACAATTGTTCTTTAAATCTTCAGGATATAAACCTACGAAAATAATATCATCCCTCGATTCGTAGAATTGATTTTTTATTTTTGTTTTAATAACATAATTTTGATATATGTAACATTTATGGTTTTCAAAATACATTCCATAAAATTCAATGACCACTGGTTTATTTAATTCAACTTTCTTATTGTTTACATCAATATATTCTAATGAGAAATCTGGACAAAATCTTTCGTATTCATATTCATCACCTAGTTCAAAAGTATATCCTCCTGATCTCTTATTCCCAATACTTTTAAAGTATTTTAAATCCATATCCTTCTTAGCAAATTCATATACTAGCATTTCTTGTTTACTTCCACATTTTACCCCATCATAGGCAACTGTACTACCAAACATTTGAGGAGTCCAATAATCAGCATATTCAGGGAATGCTAGGCAACCCCATTCATAATATGAATCAAATCTTTCTTTATGTATTTGATGCATGAAC
>Ga0209728_1002005_pt1 | contig 11033 bp, 9 predicted proteins | sample RifGroD1_FD_183997 | JGI IMG/M metagenome (GOLD analysis project Ga0209728, IMG submission 183997) | Groundwater microbial communities from Rifle, Colorado, USA - Groundwater D1 (SPAdes) (version 2) | ecosystem: Environmental > Aquatic > Deep subsurface > Groundwater | place: Rifle, Colorado... | reverse complement strand
TTGATTAGGATTAGGTTCTTGCCCAATATTGTCTTGCAAGCAACCAAAATAAGCTCCGAGGTACTGAATTCCGTCATCGACAAGATATGATGTTGATCCACTCCAAGCACCCTTGAAACGAAGACCCGTTCCCGATGTGCCTTGGATTCCCTGTGCCCCACGTTGAGCTATTTTCTTAAAATATGTAACATTAGTTGGTAAATTACCCAAAGAATCAAGAATACACAAATAACTTTCACCTTGATAAGATAAAGTATTCCAAACCCTATACTGAGTTATTGGGTTATATTCATCTAAAAATGTGAACCGATTAAGTTTAGCGTCGAATAAGACTGTTTGATTATCTACATAAGTTTGCATTTCACCTTGTTTAACCACTACATAATCTTGAACTTCATTTTTTATAAACCCTTGCATTCCTAATAGTGCATTTTGAAATTTATTCCATCTAGAACTTGTAACAATTTTATTTTGAAATAATAATTCTAATTCTGCTAATCTTACTTCGTCAACTACTTCTCCATCATTTTTTCTCATCTTTAATGTTCGATATTCTTCAAGATATTGTAAATCTGAATATTTCAAATCTTGAAGCTCTTCAAATGTATCAACAAGATATAATGGTGATACGAAACTAGATTCTTCATTTGTTGGCAATTAAATTCCTCCTCCTTTATTAAATTATTATATTTTATCCATATTGGTTATCTCGGTAATCTTTTTATCAATTAATTTCTTCCAAGTTTTACCCTTATCATCAGTCCAATAAGGTATTTCAACATAAAAATATCCTTGCGATTTCGCAAAGATACGTTTATATCTGTCTTTAAGTTTTTGGTAATGTAATTCATATTCTGGGGGCGTGTTATTTCTTTTTGCATGTTGCAAATGAAAACCTGTAAGTTCGTAATGTTGTATTCCCATTACTTCAATAATTAAATGCTTACCATTTTGTAAAATAATTTCATTATCAAAGGGTAATGGATGTTTTGTTTTTGGGTTTTTAGGAACAATTGTACAATTACGTTCATGAAGTATTGTATATTGAAATGTTTCCAAATATAACCTAACTTTTTCTTGAATAAGTGATTCTTCTCTATTACGAACACATTCTGGACATCTAAATTCGCAAGAATTTGAACCTGCTATATTTCTTTTAAAATCTTTATGTATCCCATCTGGACATTTCCAATACACTTCTTTACTTGCCCAAGGACTATATTCATATGGAGACTTTTTATTTTTATCAGACCATATATTCAATATTTTTCTTTCCTCTAATAATTTTCCTAAAGAATCTAATGGATGTACTTTAAATCCCTTACAATAGCCACACCTGTTTCCTGCTACAAATTCTACGCAAGTAATTTTATAATCATGATATTTTTTATTTTGGCAATTTATATAGACTTTAATTTTTGTACTAGAAAAATATATTTCCCAAGGATCTACAGTATTATTTTCATAATCCCAATACTTTTCTAGAAAATCTTTACATATATTATCTATACCCCACTGTGCAAAGGAATTACATTTATCACACGTCCCTTTGTTTCTGTTTTTATCTCTGGTTAAAACTTTTATTATTTTTAATTCGGATTTATGAATTCCTCTAGGGCATCTTAACCAATATTTTTCTAATGTTCCTGAATTAACTTCAGATGGTAAACAATCATTTAATTCATAATCCCATCTATCAAGAATATCTTGTCTATTATTTTTAATACACCACTGTTCAAAGGATTTTCCGTTTTTTAATCTAGTTAATTTATATTTCTCTTTTCCAAATAATTCTCTTGAGCAATCCATGCAATAATATTTTCCATCATTTTTAACACAATTCTTGTAGTTTTGCCAATCAATATTTTTTAATTCTTTACCACAACCATCACATTCAATATCAACCTTGACATGACTATTATCTGTCAAATCTTCTACTTTAACTAATATTTTTGTTCCATTAGGAGTAGTAATATTTCCCCATACATTTCTAATTTTTGGTATTGTATATCCTATATTGCTAAGATATTTTCCAGTTGTGCCACCTACTCCAACCAATACTTCCTTACTAATTAATCCCATTTATTAATCCTCCTTTAATCTTTAAAATTAGAGAAGTGGTTAAATTTCTCTTCTTAACCACTTCTCTAATAATTCTCTAAATATTTTATTTTCTTCAAACTCAAGGTAAGTTTTATTTTTGTTTCCCAATCCACAACCTATGACTATTGCATTATTTTTAACAAAGATGTCAGCTTGTTTAATATTAAATATTTTCATCAAACACCTCACACTTCATATACCTTGTGTGTGCTCAAACTCATCACACCATCATGAGAAAGTTGTATAGAGATTGAATCTATAAGATATTTCCCCTGCAAATTTATTTCTGGTTTATTGAATTCGACCATTAAATTAACATCTAAAAAGTACAACGGAATCAATCCAATGGACACTGTCTCGCACATATTATTGTGCTTATAGAATTCAAATTCGCAACGTTGTTGAGCTTGTTCCTGAGTGAATAAGTCATCACTCTTGAAAACAAAAGGAATTACACCCATAGGTTTATTAACATTAAATGGACTGTTAACATCCGTATTCTCTAATACATATTTTACCTGTAGTCCATTGTTCAATAATTTCCCATAGGTAATAATTTTATTGCGAACATTATCAAATTTGTAATCCACAGAATAGTCTACTGCTAAATCATTTTCTTCTAAGAAACTATAAGAAATAATATCATTTATACTAGGATTAGTAGATACAAATCTACTTTTTATTTTTTGGTAAATAAAACGTCCATCCTCATCGAAAAACATCTCGAAATCCATAAATAAATCTCTAATCTTTTCCAACAAAGAATAAACAGAATCTCCAGCTTGCACTTCTATTTCATAAGGAATTGTTGCTGTATTCTGTTCAACATATAAATTATTTTTGCTCACATATCCAAATGTTGTTACAATAGTTTTTATTGCATCAGAAATAGGTGTATTAACAGGAATTTTCGTTTCAACAGCTTCTAAAGACCCACCTAATGTCCCCTCAAAAGTACACATTAAATCTAAACCTTCTAAACTTAATGTTTTTTCTGTTGCACTATATTTTACGGATGGAGAATTAATTGCATAAATTCCTTTATTAAACCATACAATTTTATCTGTAATTAAATTTTTAATACCAATCTCAACTCTAAACCATTTATCAAGCCAAATTTTGCTGTCTTCAGAGATTAGAAAACTACTATCAGTAATTGCTAAATTAATAGAACATCTTCTTCTTACAGTAGAATTTGCATCAATATTAATGTCTCCTCCTATAGCATTACCTTGAATTTCTCCAATTTTTCTAAATTTTCTTACTTTTTTTGTATCTTCTATTGTAAAATAATTCTGCAACAAAGATAGTCTAACATAAATTTCTCTAATTGGTTGAAAATGAACTTGATACATTTCATTAGTAATCAATTAAACCACCAACAATCCACTATTTATTAGCGATATTGTATCTGTATCTGAAACTTCAACAAAATTAATACTTATATCATAAATTAATTGATTAAGTTCATTTACAGGAGATAATGTAGGGGCATCCATAAGAGATATTACCATCATTTGACCTGAGCCATCTTTATATAATTTTGGTTTATTGTCTGTTAAAAATGCCTCTATTGCTTTTCTATATTTTTTTTCTTCTTTAGCATTTGTGTTTCCCGCAATAATTGTTGCATCAGAAATAAGTTTACATTTTAAACTACCCTTTTTATATTTTATATTTCCATTTCTAGTTACTATTGGAAATCTACTGCCTATTGTTTCGATTAATCCTGAAGGCATTATTGTTTCATAATCACCGACTGACAAATCATACATCAATTTATATTGTTTATCTTTACCAATTATCCATGTAGATTCAAATTCACAATATACTTCTGCTATTGTATTATCTCCAACTATAGGACTTTCAGTTGATCCTCCTAACGGTTGTATGGCATACACATAATCCTCAAGACTTTCTACAAATTTATCCTTAAATTCATATGTTTGTATATCTACATCATAATTTAGTAACTTTATATCTTCAAAAACCAATTCGTCTTTCTTTTTTCTTCTTATTTTTAAATTGTTAATAGGAATTTCTCCAGATAGAGAAATATTTCCAGCTTCAAGGGAATTACACAACCATAGAAAAACAGTATCATATTGCCATTGTAATTTATCAGTAGTTACAGGAGTGGTTGCATTTTCAATTATGTGAATTTCATCAAATATTGCTTTTTGTGTAGTTATAGATGTATATTTTGTTTCATTTAAAGCAATATTAAATTCTGAATTAGTGGCAAATGGTTTATAATCTAAAAATATCATGTTAATACCTCACAATACAAATCATATAAATTACTGGCATGTTTAACACCAATGAATAAAATATTATCTGCAATTCCTACTAATTCTTCACTTATTAATTTTTGTAATATATATGTCTCATTAAGAAATACATACAAATAGACCATATTTTGAATCAATTTCAATTCCAATTTTGCACCACTGATAGATTCACAAGTAAAAAAAGCCTCATTCTCAACAATATCTTTAATCCATAATCTTAAATCAAAATCACCTGTAACAGAAAATCCCTGACTAAACTCTACAATATTATTTGTTAAATCAATGAATTCATCAGTTATATAAGTTGGTTCTACATTTGCTACACCTATAATCCTTATCACATTGCATTTTACAAAAACACTAGCATCAGAAGGAGAGTTTTCTAACTCAATTACACTAGCAAATCTAGGTGCTATATATCTTGCTATAAACTCTATTAATCCTGTTGAAAATTCCATCTCATTATCAGTAACTATTTTTAATTCTATAAAATAAGTTTCTGAATTCTCTAATTCACTAAATTCATAAGAGATAGTTTCGCTGTAAATTTCAGGTGATTGGGCAATAAGATATTGACTACTATTATATAAATAGAATATATAACTCTGTAATAATTCTCCTTCTGTTTGTACATAAGTTCCTTCAAATGTTACAGTTTGATTATTAACCTCTCCATTTACGATTGTAGGAATTGCTAAAGTTGGATAGCTAAAACAGTAAAAGAATAGAGGAGCAGATTCACCTAATAGAACTTGATTTATGTCATATATTCTGATTTTCGCAACATACTGATTGCCATTAATTAGAGTATTTAGAGGTAAGGTGTGTTGATATCTAAATTCTTGAATTCTCTCTAAATATATTGGTGTTCCAGTATCTGAACTCAATGTTATTTCTAATTCATTGTATACAATCTGTGTGCTAACCCCAGACACGTCAAATAAAAAAGTATATGATATAGTTGATGGAAAGGGTGTTGTTTTTCTCAATGTAGGTATTAAAGCCAATTATTTTCACCACCTTTATGGTCGTTTCCAAAGAATTCTTTTATTTTGTAAATTATTATTTTCTGTTATAATTTCTACAATATCATTTACTAAATATGCAATACCATTTGTAGCTTTTGCACTTGTTTCTGAATCATCTATTAATACAGTGTAATTTATAGGGTCAATAACCGCGACTACTACACCAGTTAAAAGACGTAAAAATTTTAGTTTACTCAATCTTTCAGCAATCAATATATCAATTGACTCCATTAAAATTTCTTTTTTATTTGACATTTATTTATCATTCCTTTATTATTTCGTGATTTTATATTTTATTTGTTGTAAAAGAGAAGATAACTCATAATTATCTTCTCTTTTTTATATTTGATCTTTAAATTGTGTTACTAGACATAATGTGTCAACTGTCTTGTAAAAGGGCAAAGAAAAAAAAGCACTTACGCTCCCATCTTTGCCCTTTTTGAAATTAAGCTACAACTTTGAATGTTCCGGGTGTTTGTGGTGTGGCTAAGATTACTGCACATTGTTCGGCTGTGATAAATTTAGGTACTTTAGCCATAACCCATTCATCGGTAACTGCAGCCATTGTCCAACGCATTAAGATGTAATCATACATAGTATCACCTCCTCTCATAATTTCAATTATTTATTAGACCATATCCATTAGCATGTCGATTGCAGATAAGGCATTTGTTAGCTTTTCTTGTACTGATTCCATTTCTGTTTTGGGTATATCCTCCAAAAAAGCTACATGAGGAGTAACTGACACGTCTACGCCGATTCCGTCAGTGATTTTTAACCTTTTACCTTCTGGAATTTCTACCCATAAAAACGGTACACCTTGTGGTTCTCGCACCGATCCGCTCTTCTGCGAAATTATATAGCCTGTGCTGTCGTAAATTAATAACGTATTCATGTTCCATCTCCTCCTATTCTTCGTACGCTTTCCAGAAATAATTAGTATTTTGAACATAGACATTAAATCCGGAACTGGTTATGCCAACTGATACCTCTACCCCAAAAGAACTAGGCTGAGAAAACCGCCTAGCAAATGTTTCGCCAGCAAGATCACCGCGATAAGTATAAAATTCGTTCCAGTTTGGAACCCCAGAGGAACTGCTAACAATCTCAATAACCTTAGGTCTAAAATTTAATCCAGTAACAACCAAATTCATAGATTCTCCGTTAAATGTTGCAACGCCAGGTCCGCTTGCTGATCTTTTTCCTTCTATTACTGTTCCAGTTACCCCATCAATGGTTATTCCATTACGAATATTGGTAGCTATAACATTGGCTAAATCAAGTGTTCCTTGTACAACTCCATTTGCTGTGCCTACCGTCTTTGTACTCCTTACGTCAGAATTAAGGGCTGTTCCATACTCACCCCCCTCACCCAACAATTGAAAAGACGGTACAGAGGCATTATATCTTAGGCCGATGATTCCATTTAGGGGCATTTTCCCTGCAATTAACGCTTGCCCTTTAGCATCCTTAATGGGAATTGCTCCTAAACCACTCCAATTTAATGTGGATGCTCCTGTATTTGTGGCTATGACGTTATCCAAATACACTGACATACCATCTATTAGCGCCGTTGCGGTCATTGCACTAAACGTATAAGCATTGACTAATCCTGTTGCTGGGCCATAAGCTGGTTGACGAACATAATCCACCTGATGTATAGCAACGGTTGCTACGACTTCATTTGTAGCACTAACCAAATCTGTCTTATTTGTAGTTTGTAATTGTGTTTTATCTCCTATGTCGGAAGTTTTATTAAGCTGTTCATTGACAGCATCATTTAACTCATTTTGAGAAATACGTCCCATTTTAATCCTCCTTAAATTATTATTTATATTGTTTTCGTATTGCTATTTCTAAATTAAAAATAATCATCTCCTTTCAAATCTAATATCTTTAATTAATCATAAAAGAGTTAGAAGAAATTAATCCTCTAACTCTTTAAAACACAAACCATATGAAATGAAATTGTACTTTTATTTCTTTGAATACTGAATCGCATAACTGTTGAGGCCCTGAATCAACCCATCTATTCCGTTTTGATTATTAACATTAGGCAATTCTAACCTATCAATATTAAAGATTTGCTGTGTTGTTTGAGCAGTCTGTTTTAAAATACCACTAATACTTGCCATGATATCTGTAGGTTTAAATATATCTGCCATATTCCTAACTTTTAATACAGAGTCATTCATTATCTTAGTAATATCTAATCCTTCTGGCAAACCTTTAACCAATTCATATAATTTTTTAGCTTGGCCTGCATTAAACATAACTTCTGAAGATGATTTCTGGCCATGAACTTGCGCTAGACCTGTATAATCTACAACCCCACCATCAGCATAACTTCCGATAGACAATCCTAGTCTGCTATTAATCTCATCAATCTGCGCTTGTTCTTGTGGAGTTATTACTCCATCTGCATTTACTACAGTAGTTACTGTATTAACAACATATTTCAGCATATTTGGATCATTTTTTATTTCTTCGTCTGTCATGTTGTTATTTAACCATAACGCCTGTTGAGTCGTATTTTTAGAATCCCAATCATCAGGTTGCCACGCTGCTTCTTCTGCATCTGTTTTAGCTTTTGCCTCGGCAGCTTGAGCATCAATAATATCTTGCTGTGCTTGTCTTGCCCTAACTGCTAATTCTTCCATACTAACTACATAAGTAGAATATGCAGATTCAATATTATCCAAATTTGTCTGAGTAGAAGTAAAAATATTATTCCATTCAGTAGAATTTATTAAATTCATGTCTCCCATATATTCTTTATTTAGGTTGGTCATGGCTCTATTAAATTCTTCCATACTCTCATACTCACCATTTAGAGCATTATCCATTATGGTTTTAACTCTTGCTAAATATTTAGACTTTTCATCAAGCTTCTCTTGATCTGCATCATTGATTTCATTTTGTTCCCAATTAATCAAATCAATTTGCTTATTTGCTAACTCTTCTTGAGCTGATGCAATCGCTTCTTGATCTGCAACATAAGTAAAATCCCATGTACCATCTGCATTCTTTGTCATTTGTTGAATAGTTTTTTGATCCATGAGATTCTTTACTTTTAATTGCAATTGCTGAATATCAAGTTGTTTTTGCAATCGTTCAATTGAAGATTTTTCTATGTCTCCTTGGGAATTCAATAAAGCATTTTGTTCAGCAGTTAGAGTTAAACCTTCAGATTGGATTTGAGTTCTAATTTTGCCAATTTCTAAATCTTTTTCTGCACCTGAAAGATATTTTTCCTGTAATGCGATTCTCTGATTTAATGCATCTTGCGCTTCTTGCTCTGTACTACCATTGAAAAGTGTTTTCTCAATTGCTTCATATTGAGTTTTGAAAGTTTGAGCAAGTTGTTTATTTTGGAAATCCTTCTCAGTATCTATTAAACCTTTCATTGCAAGTTCTGCTTCATTGAGCTGAGATGTTAATTCTGAGACTTTTGTTGCCTTTTCTCCTGCTGTTAAAGATGTGTCTGCAAGAGTTTCAGCAATTTGTTGTTTAATAGATGCAATTATACTTGCTTCTTGTGCCATTTGTGCTTCTATATTTTCAATACTTCCAGCAAAATCAGTTTCATCAAGTAATTGTAATAAAACTTGCAAATCAGCTATTGCATCTTTAAATGGTTTCACTAAATTATCAAACTTAATTCTAGCAATTTCTTGAGCAGTTTGTTTAATTGCAATATTTGCATCAATAAGGTCTGAATTAACTTCACCTAATTTATCAGATGCTTGTTGAAATTCTTGTGAATTTGCTAATGCATTTGCCAAGTCTTCAGCAGTATAATTTGGATCAACTTTTGCCAAATCTGCTTTTACTTGTGCTTCTGCCTCTGCTTTAGCTGTTTCTAATTGAGTTTTTTCAGCTTGAAGAGAATCTACTTTGGTTTGATTTTCTTCCTGAATCGCTTGCTCAGTTGCTAATTGATCTTCAATACTTGCGCCAATTAGTTTTTGATATTCTAAGGTTTTTTGCAAATATGAAACTTGAGCTTCAGCTTTTGCCTGAGCTTTATCAAATCCTTCATATTCGGCTTCAAATCTCTCTTTAACTAATTGCTTGATTGATAATTGAGCAGATTTCTGAGCTTCAAAATTAGATTTAATCTTTCCTAAAACATCTCTGGTTGTTTCATTGTCCTCATATGTTCCATCATCATTTTTGTATTTGGCAATAGAATCATATAATTCATCAATATTAGCAGATGCAACAGTTATGGCTTCTTGATAAAGATTTATTTTCTGTTCAATATATTGTGCAGAATTTAAATTAGCTAATGCCTTTTGTGTCGCAACAAGTTTTTGAGTGAAGTCAGTTTTTGAAGCTTTCTGAGAGTCAAGAATTGCTTGATCTGATTCAGCTTTTGTTACTAATTCAGAATTTTTAGCTTTTTCTTTATCGACATTTTTTTGTGTTCTATCAACTGCTCTCTCAGCACTTTTTGAACCAACATATTTATCCTTATATGTTCCATCTTCATTTAAATATTTTGATAGAGTTTTTTCATATCCTGCAATTTTCTTATCTGATTTTTCTACAGCAGTATTGTCTTTTGCAACAATTTTTGTTGTTTTGGCAATTTCTTTAGAAATATCAGAAATGGATTGAGAGAATTCATCTAGACTATCATTGAGAAAGTCTATGTCAGTGATATGAGAACCGGTACCTTCAGCATATGCAGGGATACCTTTCCTTTTTAAAAACTCTTCAGTTTCAGGATTGGTTAATATTTCTGTACCTGCTGGCATACTAACTAATTTTGCACCTGAATTATCACCAAGAATTAATCTACCATCAGGAAGAATTGCTAACTCTCTGCCCTCTTCATCCTTAATCATAGGCCCACCGATATGGGAATTTGTCCCTTTTGCATTTTCAGGTATTTTAGTAACTTCTTTTGTTTGTATATATACAGTATGTACAGAAGAAGTATCTTGCTTTAATACAAGAATAGCTTGTGTTGCAGCAATATCATCAGCGATAATCTTTAAAGTTGTTTCATATTGTTTACTAATTAATGCTAATAATTTATCATCTGCTAATTTTGTATCAGCATCTACGACAATATCTTTCATTTGATCTTGAAGAGTTTGAATACCTTGAGTTGCTTCTGCTGTAATTTCAATTTTAGGAATTGCAAGGACTTCAATGGAAGCTGTTTGAATTGCTTGCATCTTATTGTTGAAATCTTCTTGGGATATTTCACCAGTGGAGAGTTTTAGTTGAAGAGAATCTTGAGCATTTTTAGCAACATCAGATAAAACTTGAACTTGATCTTGGATTTGTTTGTAATATGATAGGATTTGGTCTTTATTTTCAGGAGTTACTGCACCTAGAGCTGTGATTTTGGATTTTAGGTCAGAGATAGTGGTGTTTGCTAGGGATACTGCATTTGTGAATTCATTATTTATGAACTCAACAAAAGATAGAGGGGGAGTGAATTCATATTCATCAACATTTGGCTTGGGAATTTCGTCGATGCTTTCTTGAACTGTTTTATAATCGATTACAGGGACAATTTCCATATCAATTTTAGGAACTGATGATGATATTCCACCTTTTGATAATTGTTGTTGTTGGTCTACTTGGTCGATCT
>Ga0209728_1002001_pt1 | contig 11058 bp, 6 predicted proteins | sample RifGroD1_FD_183997 | JGI IMG/M metagenome (GOLD analysis project Ga0209728, IMG submission 183997) | Groundwater microbial communities from Rifle, Colorado, USA - Groundwater D1 (SPAdes) (version 2) | ecosystem: Environmental > Aquatic > Deep subsurface > Groundwater | place: Rifle, Colorado... | reverse complement strand
TTGAAGATAATATATTGGAGTGCCTTGATCTTGGATTTATTGAAGAAGAACAAGATATTAGTGTTGGAATGGATAATAACGTTATTTAAATGTTTTTATATTTACTTTGTATTAATAAATAATTTTTTATTGTTAATAAAATTAAAGATTTTGAGAAGAATCCACTGGTTTTAGTGGGTTCTTTTTATGATTGTGTGGGAATTTAATTAGATAGTTTTAGCAAATTATTGGACGCTTTGATTTGCTATTAAATATGGGAAGTAACAACCTCCAACTGTTGCTTATTTTTTTGGAGAGTGCTGGATAAGTGCTCTCTTTTTGTATGTTATTTTGTTGGAGGATGGTTGTTAGTGGTTAGAGACTATAAATAAAATTTAGAAAGTTGGAGGAATGTAAAAATGTTACCAGATCAAAAAGTAGAAGTGACTTGGGTTCATAGAACGAAAAAATATTATGAGGGCAAAGGGTATATTTATACAAAACAATTTGATAAGTTTATGGCAGATGTTAAAGATTTACAATTTAATTCCCACGTAATAGTGCAAGTACAGTGTGATTATTGTGGAAAATTACATCCAAAGAAGTATCAAAAATACAATGAAGGTCATATAAATATAAATAAGGATTGTTGTTTTGATTGTTCAAGTGAGAAAAATAAAGAAGTTAATCTATTGTTATATAATGTAGAAAATCAATTTCAACGACAAGAAGTAAAAGAAAAAAGTATATTAACACTTCAAGCCCATTATGGTATTGAAGGAATAATTAATGTTCAGCAAATACCTGAGATAAAAGAAAAAACAAAGCAAACTTTTATTGATAGGTTTGGAGTAGACAATCCAACAAAAAATATAGGGGTTTTAGAAAAACGTGTTAATACTTTATTGGATAGGTTTGGAGTTACCTCCCCGTCAAAAAATCCAATAGTAATGAAAAAAGTTAGACTCACAATGATGGAGAGATATGGAGTAGAACATAGCATGCAAGATGCCGATATGATGCAAAGAGCTATGATAACTCGTATGAAAAATATGTATGAGAGTGGAACCAATGTATCTTCTAAACAACAACGATATATATGTAATATTTTATTAGGAAAATTAAACTATCCTGAAACTATGTTTCCATTAGATATTGCTTTTCCAGAGAGTAAAATATATATTGAATATGATGGTTCAGGGCATGATTTGAGCATCAAATTAAATAATATAACTCAAGAAGAGTTTGATAAAAAAGAGATTAAAAGATACTATTTCTTGAAAAATAAAAATTGGAAAATGATTAGAATAATATCTGGAAAAGATTGGATACCAAGTGATGATATAATTACATATATGTTTAAATTCGCAAGGGAATATTTAAATACGGGTCATTCTTGGATAAAATTTAATATTGATAATAATACTGTGGAAAATAATAAAGGAGTTGAAAATTTTGATTTTGGTGAATTGAGAATATTAAAATCAATATAACTACTTAACATAGTTTCAAATTCTGTTGTATATGACCTCCTATTATCATATAATGAACATAACTTTAACAATTCAATAATAGGAGGTCAAAGCAATATGAAAAAACAAGTCACTATATTATTAATCAGTACAATACTAATCATAGGACTAAGTGGTTGTTCAAATAATAAACAAGTTTCTTTTTCTTCAATAAATTTAAAACAAGAATACACTAAAGAATTTACCTCATCTTTTGCAAGTAAATCAAATGATATTGCAAAATTGTCAGCAAGTTTATATAATCAAGCAATCGCTGATAAAATACCAGAAAGGGAAACATTTGAGTATAAGTATGATGAATTTTTTAAATTAAAAGCATCAAATGATAATGAATCTGATTTTAAGTTTTATGTTTATAGTTTTGGAGAAAATTATAGAGTATTATCAGCGAATGAATATGTATTGAAAAATGCAAAAACATTATATGATGATGGAATATTGAGCAAAGATGATTATAATCAAAACATGGAAGAATCTAAAATTAATAAGATTAAATATTTACAAAAACTTAATGTAGATATCGAGAATATAATAAAATATTACGAATAATAAGAAGGATGTGTTTTTATGTCAGAAGCAAGCGTATTAACAATCGAAACTATTAGAGAAAATGATTACAATATTGAAGTATTGGATTTAAGTATTAAAAAATATCTATCCCTAACAGAGAAAAAAATATTAATTGAAAAAATATTAGATGTATGTATTATTGAAGGAGATATTAAAAGAATTGATTTTACTTTAAAAGAATTTGCGTATGAGTATATGCTAGTGAATTTATATGTTGGAATTAACATTGGAACAGAAGATATTGTTGAGATTTATGACGAACTTAAAGAGAAAGGTATAATTAATAAAATTATAACCAATATCCCAGAATCAGAAATTAGATTCATTGATAATGTTTTACAAAAAGAAATTGAGCAAATTCAATTAGTAGATAACAGTTTAGTTAGCGCAGTTAGCAAACAATTGAGTAAACTTGTAGAAAAACTTCCAGATAGCAAAGAAATTAATAAAATGATTCCAAAACTAAGTAAACAAATAAATAATATCTCTCCTGATTCATTTAAGTTTCTAACAGATGCCATAGGTTGGAGTAAAGGGAATAAAGTAGGTGAATAATTAAATGGCATTCGCACAAATTAATTTACAGAAAATATTATCATCCCCTAATATGCAAAGGCAAATTAATACAATTAGACATATGGGGGAATTGCGTCTAACCGAAGCGATATGGGATAATGTTTATTCTGCTCATAAGACAGACTACAAAAGAACATATCAACTTTTGCATTCGGTATCTTCGTCTTTTAAAATTACTGGTGACACAATAGAAATTAAAGTATTTTGTGATCCAGATAAGATGCACCATTATTCTTTAGTTGACGGACAACCAACTTATATCCCTGCTTTAATAAATTATGGGTTTTCGTGGCATGGCATGGAATCTTATGAACAAGATTATTTTCATAACCGTCCAGAATCTAAGTTTCTAGAAACAGCAATGAATAAGATTCAAAGCGATATGAATACAGCATTAGTAAATGCAATAGTTATGGCAATAAATAGCAATAGATATAGATAGCCTCTACTTAATGTAGGGGATTTTTTAATTCCCCAATAAAAACAAGAGAGGTGATGTTGTATGAATAATGATCAATTTGGAGCATTAATTAAAGTAAAAATATCAACAACTGCTGCAGAATTAGATAATCAAATAAGGGCTTTGTCTAGTCAAATCAAAGAAGTTATATCAGTTAAATTAAATATTGATTCAAAAGATATTCAATTAATAACTAAAAAGATTGAAGAAGCACAAAAAAAAGCACAATCAAGTAACAAATCTATTAAGGTTGGAAGTTTTGGAGAAGTCAATCATGAAATGGATAAGATATTATACGGAATTGAAAAAATTAGAGGACATTTTGCAACTCTTGGTGAGAATGTAAAAGTTAAACAAGTTTTTAGTAGTGCAGATGCGTCTTTAAAACAATTTGAAGTTAGTGTAGATAGACTTAATGGGAAAATAAAAGAAACAAGCAAATTTAAAGTAAACGTAAACACAAATAAAGATGGCATTGAAGAGATGACATTTAATAAAATTACAATGGCTTCTGCAAAGGCAAAAGAAGCAGTAGTAAAAGACGCACAAACAAAAACTGAAGCAGTTAAAAAAGAAATTAGTGCAGTAGAAAAATTAATTGACCTTTATAAAGCACAACGTATTAGTGCAGAACGATTTATGATTGCTTCTGTCAATTTATATAATCAAGGTAAAATGTCTGGAACTAGCACAGCAGAATTAAAAGAGCAAACAAAATTATTTAATACTCTTAAAGTAGCACAAGCAGAATACAACAAAGATACAGGACAAAGTAATGCAAAAGGGGTTGAGGTTCAGAGATTAAAAGCAATTGCTGATTCATATAGACAACAAGAACAATTGCTTAAAAGCGTATATTCACTAAAAGAAAAACTTGCTAAAGTCAATCCAACTGACAATACTAAAGAAATATCTCAACTAGAGAAAATGTTACAGTTACAAACATCAAGACTTTCATCTTCTCAAAATAGAGCAGAGAATAATAATTTAGTAGATCAACAACGCTCTGTACAATATTTAGAATTAGAAACTGATTTAAAAAACAAATTAAAATTAGTTACAACTGGTTTAACTGACGCAGAAAATAAAAGAAATGCTAGTGCTAATCAAACGGCATTAAACAAATTGCAAACTTATGAGAATCAAATAAAAAGATTGCAATCTGGGTTTACATCTCCTGCAACTGGTATTAGTGACGAAGGACATTTAAATAACTTAAATATAAAATATGGACAAATAGAAAGTACAATTAATCAAGTAAAACAAAGTAGTTTAGGACTTTCAAATGAACAGCGTAGAGGAATAATTCAAAATATTGCTGACTTAAAATTGGAAATAAAACAGTATCAAGATTTACAACGAATTATGAATACATCTGATACAAAAACTTTAAGTCCAAAAGATATTTCATTATATCAAGATACAATGAAAAACAAGGTGTCAAGTTTACAAGTTGGCAAGATAGATACTGTTTTTGCTAGGCCAGAAATTATAGCGGAAACTAATCGCTTAACAGAAAGCATAGCAAGGTTTGGAACTACTGGAGGAAAGTCTGCTAAAGAAGTAAATTTACAATTTGCACAACTTACTACGTCTGTAAGAAGTGCAACTGCCGAAATTTCAAGAATAAATAATGCAGCAGATAGTCTTGTGACAACTTTCACAAAAGACATTTTTAAATTAGGTCTCTGGGCTGGAGCTGCCACGGCATTTTACGCCCCATTTCGAGCAATTTCTCAAGGAATTCAGTATGTTTATCAGATGGATACAGCTTTAACAGATTTGTCGAAAGTTGTCGATTTTTCGTCTAATCAATTAAATGAAATGGCAGATTCAGCAATTAATCTTGGTAAACAACTTGGTAAGTCTAGTGTCGAAATTATGCAAGGTATGGCAGAATTTGGAAGAATTACCAAGGATCAAAATGAAATAATCGAGTTATCCCGTGTTTCGACAATGGCATCGAACGTCACCACAATGACATCTGCCGAGGCTGCAAAGGCAATTACGACAAGTATGATTACATTTGGTATAGAAGCAAAAGATTCCATGAGAATATTAAATTCCCTTAATGAAGTGCAAAATAATTTTAAAGTATCGGCAGAGGACATGGTAGCTTCGATCAGCAAAATCGGGGCAGCAAGCAGGTTGGCCAATACAGATATGGAAGATTTAGAGGGAATGACTGCAGCAATTGTACAATCTTTGGGAATTTCTGGAAATGAAGCTGGAACAGCCATAAAATCTTTTATGAGTCGTATATATAGAACTGATGAGTCTAATCCTGATGAATTAGGGAAAACAGCAAAAGCATTAAAAAGCATTATGGATATTGATACGTCAAAAGCAAATGGAGAACTTAAAAGCTTCAATTCTCTTATTTCTGAGATACAAAGTGGTTGGAGCGAGATGTCAAAGCAGGAACAATTGGCTGTAGCTCAGAGTATGGGTTCGACTTATCATTACTCGAAATTTGTCGCATTAATGGAGTCATATCAGATAAAACTTGATGCAGCAGCGATGGCGAGAAATAGTGAAAACAGTGCTTTAGATGAGAATGCTAAGAAACTTGACTCAATCTCAGGTCGATTAGGATTATTGAAAGTAGCATCTGAGGAATTTTGGGCATCAACGATAAATTCCAATACAATAAAGGAAATGGTATCTGCTGTAACATATTTGGTTTCTACATTTGCTAATTTAGCAACAATTCTTGCATTAGTAGCAACTGGGTTAGCAATATTTAAAGGAACACAAATTACCGCATCTATTATTGCGTGGGCATCTTCCTCTGTCACTCTTACTGCATCATTGACCGCAAGTACTAGGGCATTTATTACCAATAGGGCAGCCAATGCTGGTTATACAACACAAATGATTGCTTCAGCAACAGCAACTAGAGGAATGTCTTTAGCAATGCATGGTTTAAAAGTAGCAATTTTATCAAATCCAATTGGTTTAATTATAGGTGCAATCACGGCAGTAGTTATAGCAATGGATATATTTAATCAAAAACAAGAAGAAAACGCTAGGAAAGTAGAAGAAACGTCTCAAAAAATTAAACAAGAACAAGATGCCTTGAGTGGACTATCAGAAGAATATACAAAAATTATCCAATCTGGTGACTTAACTGCTGAATCAAAATCTCGTTTAAAAGGCATTCAAGATGAACTTATTAAAACTTACGGAGCAGAATCAAAAGATTTAGATTTAATAAATGGTAAATATAAAGATCAAATTGGAATAATTGATAAATTGGCAGTTAAAAAAGCCAAAGAACAATTGGCATCAATGGGAAATTCTGGTGAAGAAGCATTAGCAAAATCTAAAGAAGAATCAGTTACTCAAGTATCTTTTGGTAGTTCAAGAAAAGCAAAAGAAGTAAATTCTATTATTTCTTCTGTAATTGGTGATTCCGTTGGTCTTACCAATGAAAACAAGCAATTATACGAAATTAATGGCACATTAGAAAAAAGGGTTGAAATTCTAGAAAAATTAAGTTTAGCATTAGGTGGAATTTCTGATAAAGATAAATTTACAAAAGAATTAATCAAAGAAGTTTCAGATGAATTTAATAAACTCAATGGAGAACTTAAAGACAATCAAACTATTCTAGATAAATTTCTCCCAAGCAAAAATATAATAGAATTTGATAAGTCGTTTGGAGATGTTAAAAAGCAAGTTGCTGGATTAAAAGATGAACTTGCAAAAAATCCAGGTAACACAGGAGTAATTAAAAAACTACAGGATTTACATAATGCAACGTCTGATAAAAACAATATTGAAGAATTTAGATCGCAAATTGATAAATTATTTGAAGGAATACCTGAAAAAGCGGAAGAAGCAACCGACAATACAGAATCGTTTGCTAAAACTCTCAAAACTCTTCAAGAAACAATGTCTTCATCAGCTTCTACAATATCAGAATTACAATCTGCTATGGACGAATATTCTGAATCTGGATCTATAAGTTTAGATACAATTATTAAATTATCTGCAAAATATCCAGAATTATTATCACATCTTGGTGATGAAGTAGCAATAAGAGAAATTATTACAGATAAAATAAAAGAAGAACAAGAAGTTTCTCGTAAAGCTTATGCTCAAATGCTTATGGATAGTGAAGAATTCTATACTGCGAAAGTTCTTGGTAATGCTCAAGTAATGGATGCCTTATCTAAACTATATAATGGTGATTTGAGTCAGTATAAATCATTAGCAGAAGCAAAATCCAAAGTAGACCAAGAATTAATACAACGATTAGCATCACTTTGGTCTAATTATTATAAAGCAGGAGCATTGGTAGCTCAACCTTTAGATGGTGGTAGAACAGTTGTGGGGTCTGATGGCACAGAGCAATATATAACTCCTGAAATGAAAGCTCAATACGTAGGATTAAAAGCGTATTCAGATCAAATGAGTGCATTAGCTAAATCTATGGATAATATTGCTATGAAGGGTACTTCTGGAATTGATTTTTCAGGCATTGGCATGTCAGGTTCAAAAGATAAAAAAGACAAAGAAGAAAAAGAACTCTCCATAGAATCCACAACACAAGCCTTAATTAACCAAATAGAACAAGAATATCTCCTCCAAAAAGCCAAATCAGACTCAATCCAAAAAGACCTATCCCAAGCACAATCTCAAAAAGATTATGCAAAAACTCTCGAACTTACTAATTCCCTAATCACATCACAAGCTCAAGAACTATCCCTACTCCAATCAGCACGTTCAAAAATAAATGCACTCAAAGATTCTGCTATTTCAACTGCATCACCTCAATTTGGAAATGTCAGTGATAGATGGTTCACTGGTTCAGATAATCAAGAATCTGCATCTTTCATAGAAGAGAAAAATAGAGCGTCAGAAGATACTAGGAAAATAATGGATGAAACATTTAAATCGCTCCAATTACTTCGCAATGCTTGGATGGATAATAAAAAATTAACGGATGAAAATGCGGAAGCGTCCAAAGCACTAAAAAACTCTCTAACTCAAATTGAAATTGAGAAATTCGAACAATCAATGACTGATTTGGATAAAAAAATTAATTTATCTAAATCTGCAATGGATTTATATGATAAGTCATCTGAAGAATATTCTAAAGAACAAGCAAAGCAAATTACTATACTAAAAGAAAAAGAAGATGCAATTTTTAATGAAATTGTTACTATTGGTCATTTATTAAAAGCAACAGATTTAACAACTGAATCTCAAAAAGCCTTAAATGATGAAATGGCAAATTTAAAACTTACTCTTAATCAGAATCAAAAATCATTGCAAGATTACGCTAATGATATAGTTCAAACCTTAAAAGATGCAGCAAAAATACAAAAAGAAATTGATTTATCAGTAATAGATGTGGAAATGAGATCCGAAGATAGAAGACATCAGCAAGTTTTAGATGATATTGACATCGAAGAAAAAGCTAGAGAAGATTCAATAAATAAACAAATTGATGCTATTGATCGTCTTGCAAATGCTGAAAATTATACAAAGGATCTAAATTCTGCTCAAACAGACGCACAAGATATTCAAGATCAAATAAATATATATAAAAATGATACATCCTATGAAGGAAAAGCAAAATTAGCAGAATTACAAAAACAACTATTAGAAAAACAGTCTGAAATTGAAGATATGCAAAATTCTCATACTGCTGATCTTCGTAAGCAAAATTTACAAGATGCATTAGATGCTATTAAAAAAGAATTAGAAGCAAAAAAACAATCCGAAAATGAAGCATATGAGGCAAAAAAGCAATCATTAGAAGATCAAAAAACTGATATTGAAACAGCATTTAATGAACTTATGTTAAAGGATGAATATTGGTTAGATAAGGTTCAATTAATTCTTGATGGAAATATTACTGGAATTAAAGAAAGTCTTAATATTTTTGCTGATGAATTTACTACTACATTAACTGAAAAAGCAGGAAAAATTGATACAAGTTTTCAAGCAATTATTAATACAATAAAACAGATAAAATCTGCTGCAAATGAACTTGATGCATTTCCTAATTATGCTTCAGGAACTTCCTTCCATAAAGGTGGACTCGCAAAGACATCAGAATTAGGCCCAGAATTAATAATTCCTCCAAATGGAAGACCATTTCTTAGTGGAAATAATGGCCCTGAAATAATGAATCTAGAAAAAGGTACAGAAGTTGTTCCACATAACCTAACAGAGCAATTAATCAGCAAATCTAAACTCCTAAATATCCCCTCTTATGCAAATGGAACTGGAATTAATAGCAATGGTTCACTAACAGATTTGATTAAAAATTTACCATCTATTCTACCAAATATATCATTACAACAATTCCCAACCCCACAATTAGCAAATAATATTTCTACTACTACGACTAATAATTTATCTCCAATTTTTAATATTTCAGTGCCCAAAGGTACTACTAAGTCTCAGGCAAAGGAAATTGTAAGTTTAGTCTATGATGATTTAGTTAAAATACTTAAAAAATAATAATAAATGCAGAGAGAAAATAAAGTAATCTTTCTGCATTTATTTATAAATTGAGGTGAAAGAAAACAATGCCCATAGCAGAATCGATTTATTTCATGTACGATTCTATAAACTCCCAAAGTATGGGATTAATTAACTGCTCAGTAGATAAACCAGGATTAAGCACGGAACCACTTGTAGCAGAAATAGAAATAAGAGAATCTTCAACTCGATATAATGACCGTCCATTTTTTCAAGGATTAACTAGAAAACCATTGATACTTAATCTTCAATTTGCATTTTTAGAACCATGGGATGATGAAAAACTAAAAAATACAGTACGGTGGCTTTGCCAGTCATATTATAAAGAAATGTATTTTTCTGATAATCCAAATAAAAGATATTATACAATAGCTAATGCTAACCCTGAATTAGTACATAACTCTCTTCGTCAGGGTTACATAAATATCCAATTTAGAAATATTGATGCATTTAACTATTCTCCCATATTCTTATCTGATAAATATGACATATCATTAAATACACCGACAGGAATAATTTTTGAATTTACTAATAATGGTGATTTTTCATGTAAACCTATTATATCATTTCAAAAAATTGGAAATGGAGACATTTCTATAGTAAATCTTTCAGATGGAGGAAAGGAATTAAAAATGATATCTCTTTTATCTAACGAAGATATTCTAATTAATAATGAATATGGAAATATTCAAACATCAATTCCAAATACTTACAGATATGATAATCATAATGGGGTATTTTTAGATTTTATAAGAGGAATTAATCAAATACAATGTTTTGGAAATATGAAAATTCAATTTAAATATCAATTCAAACTTCTCTAAATTATTATATAAAAAGGAGATATAAATTAAATGTTTACAGATATAGATTTATCAAAAGAAATACAAAAAGCAAAATTATCCTTGTGTAAACCAAACAAAACAACATTGTGTAATTTACCAGAAGCATACAATACAACATTAGATATAAATTTATCTGCTCTTGACGAACTTATATTTTCTATTCCTTGTCAGATTGATGTTGATATTGAACACAAAATAGAACGTAATCCTCATGTTGATTTAGTAAGAAACAGGTATCTAATAAAATTAGTTCTAAGTGATTATATTCAATGGTTTGTAATTACTAGTCCAATTCCATCAGCAGATGATGATTCTGACTTTTTTGAAATTAGTTGCGTATCTTTAGAAAATGAATTGAATAACAAGAGATTGCACAATTATAATGTTAGTGCTGTTAAATTATCTGAAATAATGAATGGATTTACAAGGGACACAACTATTATAACCAATGGTATTTCCACAACTACAACTGTTACTACAGATGGAATATTAAAAGGGACATTGTGGACTTTAGGAATATTTCCAACCTCAATTGATGATACATACAGAACATTTGAAAGTATTACAGGAACAAAATTAGAATTTATAAACAATC
>Ga0209728_1001997_pt1 | contig 11085 bp, 26 predicted proteins | sample RifGroD1_FD_183997 | JGI IMG/M metagenome (GOLD analysis project Ga0209728, IMG submission 183997) | Groundwater microbial communities from Rifle, Colorado, USA - Groundwater D1 (SPAdes) (version 2) | ecosystem: Environmental > Aquatic > Deep subsurface > Groundwater | place: Rifle, Colorado... | reverse complement strand
AAAATCAAGCATTTCACATGTAAAATGATGAATCCATTCATTAGCTCCACTATAACTGCAAATTAATTCTTTTTGTCTATAGATAATTTCAGATGCCTCTGATGTTAAATAAAATCGTCCATATTCAGTGTCAAAATACATGTGTTTGTTAATATTGATTTGTTTTTCTTCCATTATAATTCCTGCTTTCATAAATTATTTTAGTTCTAAATCCCATAAATCTAATTTTTCATTTGGTTTTCTTTGCATTTAACCAATCACAATATTTTTGACATTCTTCTTTGGTTTTAAATCCAATCTTCGTACTATATTCTTTGGCTTCATGCAGTTCTATAGTAATATTATTAAATTCATCTACAATCTGATAGAGTTTAAATTCATTATAGCTATATTCGTCTCTATAGCTAGAATTTTTTGATGGAATATAGCTTCTTGACAAATAAAATTTTCTATCTGACTGATAATGACCATCTCTTTTATTAAATTTGATTAAAGACAACTCAGATGTTTCTGGAGCAAATATATGTACTAAATTACTACAATCACAATTTGTCTCTGTTGTTTTTCCATTTGGAAAATTAGCAACTAATTTGCGTTTATCATTACACAAAGAACATTTTTCTTGAGGGAACCCCTTTTGGTCAGCAAACCATACTTCAGCTTTATCTATGTAATCTTTTAGAGTATCACCTATATTGCTTTGATAAAATTCTCTTTCTACCTCTCTTTTAAGATTCTCTGCTTTGTATTTTAAATCTCTTTCTTTATTACCAATTTCAGATTCACGTTTTCTATACTCTTCATTTTTATTTCTAAGGTCATTGTTTTCTTTATTAAGACGTTCAATTTCTTCACGAATATTAGGTAATAAATGCTCTCTAACCTTATCTTTAAACTCTTCAACTAATTGATCTACTTCGCTTGGTTCATAATAATCTTCAAAGTCATCGTACATTTATTTTGTCTCTCCTTTATATTTTAGTTTGAATATCAATTAAATCGATTTTTAAAATGGTTAAACTTCTACAGCATCACAAAATACTCTCCATATTTTTCTACCACCACGAATTACTTCTCTAAGTCCTTTATAATGTTCGCAAGTAGATACATAATGAGAATTTGTACAAGTACATACTTTAACCTTTTCTTTAAAATTCATATTCACAAAATCTTCATGTTGTCCAGATTCTCTCTTTATTGGACATTCTTCGAGCAACACACTAGCCGATATATAACCACTACTTGACACACAGCATCCCGAAGGTTCAATCTCTTGACCTTGTATTGCACTCTTTATAAGTTTTATTTGTTCTGGCGAAAATCCATATCCACTAGATTTAGCAGGCCTAAAGGCAACCCATACTTTATCATTAATCTTTGCTGTCAGTACATATCCTTTATTCTTATAAAACTCTGAAGATTGATCAATGATTTCAACTTTATCTCCTTCTCTGTATTTCATAATTTATACCTCCTATCCAATCTTATAAATTATTTCCCTAACTTCACAATCATCAAAGTCATCTAAATCTTCAACTTCTTCTACTTCAATAATCGTTCCGTAACTATCTAGTATAACTGTGGCAGTTCCCCAAAAGACACCTTTTATCTTTGCTTTAACTTTTTATTGCACTTATGATTACCTCCTTCCCAAGTCCTATGAAAGAAATATTTTAGTATATATTTATTATATCTTGTTCATTGTGTTAAGTCAAATGAAATTTGGGTTTGATTCTCCTTTTAATTCAGTTAATATTTTCCCACATAAACATCCAAAATCTTTATCAATCAAACATTCCTTAAGCAATGGGCATCCATAAAAACATTTTAACACTCCATTTTTAATTGCCAATTCTAATGCCCAATATAGAAATTTATTTTTATCTTGATCAACCATTTTTCCACTCCTATCAAAATTGTGATTTATAGCCTAATCCCATTCAAATCCACCACAACCCGTAGTAGTAGGAATCCATCCGTTACAACTCGGTATAGGTTTCATAATATCTTCCGGCAATTCATTTAATTCTATTTCACAATAATATTTATTCCTACAACATTTACATGATTCGTTTTCAAATAATCTAGCTCTTTCTTCATATGGGGTATTATTATATTTTTCTAGCATTAACTCATATAGTTTTTCTGACATTTTCAATTTGTCTGCTTTTAGATATTCATTTTGCTTTTTATATTCTTCACACCTACTAATTTCTAGCATTAATTCATCAAGCATATATTTTCTCCTTTCTTTTCAAATAGCATTTTTATTTCTTTAATCTTTCAAGCAAATCTTCTAATGCAAATTTTTCTCTATGTTTATAATGATACCAACTACATTCTTCTATATATTCACAATTCGTTTTTTTATTATAGATTTAGTCATATCTAATTCTTTATATAAGTATTGAGGGCAAACATCCATATTTGAATGTACATGTTTATTTTTAATTGAAGTAATTTGCATATATTTCTCCTTGAAATTCTTTATTTATTTGTTCATGTGTTCATAATATTTTACAGGTTCATAATGCTTTGCACTTCTAGTTATCCATTGACCATTTTCATAAAAAGTAAAGAATGGGTATCCATGCTTATATTGAACTGCATAAACTATTTTTATTATTTTAGTATCTGATATTTTATCACAATACGATTCAGGTTTTTTACTTTTTACATAAAACATATAGTTCTTCCTTTCATCCCATGAATTCAGTTTTTTAACGTAAGTCCTCGTCACCAGTAAATAAGAACTTTATTAAATTAATAAACCTCCTTATGTAATTCACTGTTTTTCTCCTCTCTAACCAATTGAAAGGTTAAATTCATGGTATCAGTATTCCTTTGCCATTACATTTTTCACACGGATAATCATCTCCATCGTCTTCTGCACATGATCTTCTAAAGACTTTTCCAGTTCCATTACATTTATCACATTTTAGTTTTAATTGCTGTTTGAATCTTAATAATTCACTTTTGGTTATTTGAATTTCATTAAGTCTTGTTTCTCTTTCGCTTATTTCTTCAAGAAGAGATTTTTCCTCTTTATTAAGAAGTTTAATCATTTCATCAATATTCACTTAATTATTTCCTCCTTCTTTTCATAATCCATTGAAAGATTCGTTTCAAGTTATTTATTAAACTTAAATCCACCTTTAACAAACCAATCTCTAACCTCCCTAACTTCCTCAATAGAAATACCTTCTGGGACAAAAAGACTTGGAATATATAATGCAGAATCAGAACTTCCAAAACCACCATATTCATCATAAACAATAATATAGACCCAAATTTTATCATTGAAGATTAAGAAATATTCTCTAGAATCATTTGGAAGTGGAAGATCAAAACCAGTATCATTTTCATCCATTTCTACTTCATCTTCCATATAAGAAAAGAAGTCTTCAATCTCACTTAATTCTCTTAAATATGTATCTAGATTATAAAATTCCTTTCTAACCATCCAATAATATTCAGGTTGTATTTTTGATTTTCCATCTCCAAAAGGTATGGAAATCATTTTGTTTTCCTTATCAAATTCTTTATGTTTGAAATACGCTGTAATTCTTATCACACCATCTTTTTGATCTTTATATTTAGTTACTTTCATTACTATCTCCTCCTTCATAATCCTCAACAATTTTCCAAAACTCACTTGCTTTGATTTCAATAAACCCCTCTGGGGTATCATTAAACTCATACTCATTTTCAAATGAACAATAAACCACACTGTCGATAGCAAATATTCTTGAACGATTCTTACCTAAACAACTCTTAAAACTAAATCCTACATATGGCTTATGTTTGATCTTAACTTGTTTATCTTCTAAAGTTTTAACCCATGACTTCCCTGCTTTTGAATTAGTTTTAAATGCCATCAGTCCTTCACCGACTGATTTACACAATGATTTGCCAAATTTCTCTAAATCTTTTTCAGTGGGTACAATATAAAATTTGTCGCCTTGATTTGCATATGCGTCAGTTTCAATACCTTGTGTTGTCATAAACTCTTTTAAAATATTATGTATTACTTGTTGATTATTTTTATATTCCATGTATTCATTGTATAAATCTGATTGACCTGTTACCTGAAAATATCTTTCCATTTACCTAATCTCCTTCTCGCACCATTTACAAAGTTTTACTCCATCGGTAATCTCAAATCTATTCTCTTCCCCTACATAATCGTGATTTTCACCAAGTAAGAAGTTAATATGATTTACATCAAATAAACATCTTCCAACTCTAACATACTCATTACAAAACCATTCAGTAATATTCTCAAACCCATCCATTTCAAAACTTGAATAATCTAATACTTTATATTCATTGCTCATAATTCTAAACCATGAAACTCCAAACAAATCACCATTTTCTCTATACATAAAATATATTTGAGGAGTACGTATGTCATCTGGATCGAAATTTACAATATCTCCATTGATATTATCTTTTTTCTTCCAATAAATATTAACATCTTTATTTATATTTCTATGTAGAAATGTGTGTGTTCCCTCTGAATATTTTGGATTATATGGTTTTGATTTAGGGTTTATTACTTTTAGAAATTCTTTAGTAATCACTCAATCTCCTCCACTTCGACTTCACAATCTTGATCTTCGCTCTTTACAACTATATTTATTCCCCTATTAACATCTCTTTCGTCTTCAACACTCCAAGACTTTTTACCATTGATTAAAACCTCTCCATAACCTTCAATAAAACTATTTTCAAATCTCGCTCTTATTTGTGCAAGATGTTCTGCATGTTCTTCATAAGTATCAAAACCATAAAAATATCTTGCAAAATGTTTCATCCATTCTTCATTGATAATATTCTCATCAATCTCAATTATGTATTCATCAGTTCTGGTTACTGTTGTTTTAAATCTTTTCATTTTTATTTCTCCTTTATTTTTATTTTTATAAAATATCACTCAAAGCACACTCAATTTCATCAATAAAATACTTTTTATCAATCTCATAATCATCTAAAAACTCTTTTAAATTGAAGTGATTATTTAACCTCTGAAATACTAATGTTGCTATATTCTCACAATCATAACCGTCAAGAACTACGTCGGAAATTTTTTGCATTTTACCTCTCGCTGCTCCTGTTGTGTAATGAATAAAACCATTACCATCTACATATCCTTTGTCTCCGATTTTAACTTGAAGTTTATTATCGCTGAAGCCACTTTCAATTTCAAAATCTTTTTTAATTACAATTCCCTCACCAATCATATGTTTAGTCATTTATTATTTCTCCTTCTTTGTCATAATGAATTTCCAAACCATAAGCATTTGCTACACACTGAGCACAATGAGTTTGATCTTCACATTTTTGCATCCAACATTTAATAGGTAAACATTCTTCAATAAATTTATCTACTTCATATCGCTCTCCATAAATTCTAATCAATTTATTTTAGCTCCTTTCTAAAAGCACATCAAAGGTAATTTTTAAAGGGTCAGTCAGTCAGTCAGTAATTTCAACTGTATATTTATACATGGCATTATGAACTTTTTCAGGTATTTGATTTTTATATTTGTCTGCCATTTCTTTTATGTATTTTTCTTTAGCACTTTTATAAGCATTAAAAGCTTTAAATGGTGAATAAAAATATCCCAAATGTAGATTTTTATTTTTTATATTATCTTGTAATTGTGCAACATATTTTTGACTTTCTATTTTAAAATATACTCCAATAGGATAGTTACCTCTCTTGGCATTTGTTTTAGTAAATAATACATTGATATCTTGAGGAACAAACACACAGGTTTCAGGACTATATATTTTATTTCCCTTCACTAAGATATCTTTATCAAGATGCATCTTTTGTCCCTCAATATAATAAATGTTTTCGTCATACCATTTTTTAAAATTGGAATAATTTAACCACTCTTCACAGACTGTACATCCTATGTATGTGGCACGCTTTTTATGTACATAAGCGGAATAACAACGCTTAAGCATGTCATGCCATACTTCATAACTTTTAATATGAACACCATTTACCTTACATTTTTCTGATCCTGAAATTCCTACACCATAAACCATTAAACTCCTCCATTTATTATATTACTTCTATTAAAAATAATTTCAATTCTTTTCTAACGTCTTCAATTTCTGAAAATAAACCTGCATCAAAAATAGGAATATCATAAGCTTTAGCAATTCTTAAACACTGTCCAGTACCACCAGAACCTTTTCCATTTTTAGTCCAACATATAATAAATTTTGCAGGAGTATTCAAATCCTTACCTAAAACCTGATGACTATTTCTTGCTTGTAATTTCCTTGCTCCCTGAGATAAATTATGCCAATAAGGATGATACTTTTCACTTATCTCATATGCCTTACCATCCTTAACAATTAAATTAGAATCAGAACCTTCAAAACCATTCCAAGGCAGATATATTTCCTTTTGTCCATTAAAATTATCACAACCGACTTCAAATGCTTTATCTGCCCCTTTAGCACTTCCTGAACGTAATATAAATTGTTTCTCGGATAAATAGTATGCTACTTTTTTAAACATATGGAGTATATCTATAGGTGTTTCTCTAGAACCAATACCTGCATAGTAATTCAATGTCTCTCTTTCCTTTCTTCTAAAGTTCTGTTTCTGTATCTTTGACCTAACACATGAACATCTTTCCATGCTAAATCAAACTTAGAACTTCTCTGAAATATATGTCCTTCGTCAGTCTTTTTATATTCGAACCCCAACCAAACTAGCATATCTGCCATGCATTTTGATTTTACTATTCTAATTCTTGTTGCATCTTCGTTCATTTTTTAAACACCTCAATATTCTAGAGTAACTTAATTTAAAAGTCAGAATTCATAGACTTTTAAGTGCTAATTGTAACCATTTCCATTTTACAACTGGTCTTTTATCTGCCCCTCTACCTTCTACTAAACAAACTGTACCATATTTTAATATAGGATATTCCCAACAATCATTCAATAAAATAATATCAAATCTCCCAATTCCTTTATCATATTGATCAATTGTTTCATCATCTTCAATGTAACCAAAACACCCTTCACCATTTCCACTTTCATAAGATGAAAAATCTTCTGGAATATTAAATTTTACTACTCTTTTATTACCTTTTAAATCTTTGGGAACAATATTTGCTTTATTAATTAAATTCATTATATATCTCTCCTTTTATAATACTTTTTCTTCTGAATATATTTCTTACAATCATATCTTAACCACATATAAATTTTATAATATCTCTCATATGTATAATCTTTATTGGTTGGGTTATAAAACTCATTTAATGTTTTCTTATGTTTTGAAAAATTACAACTTCCACAACTAGGAATACAATTTTTTATATCGTTCCGTCCATCATCTATTACGTGCTCTTTGTTTAAATCACATTTTTGTATTTTCCCTGCATAAATTCTAGTGTGTTTATTTAAAGGTAATCCACAATAAGCACAACAATTACCGAAATACAGTTTACAAGCAATCCATTCCTTTTTAGATATCTTGTGATTTTTGACTTTTCTCTTTTGCGTATATCCTCTTGTCTTATCTTTATTATTTAATAAATATCCTTTATAATACAACCTCCACTCTTCTTCATTTTTTGTTTTATAATTATTCATTCTAACAAAACATATATCTTTATGACCATAATAATATTTCAAATCGTTCTTTCTTGTCTTTTCAATGTCTTTATGTCTTCTCTCTATTGATTTATCTGTCAGACAAATTCTACATGCTGGAGTATATCCTAATTCTGGTTTAGATTTATTAACCATATAATAATTATTTATTGATTCTTCTTTCCATACTTGGCAAACAGAACATCTTTTCTCAATTGTATTATTAATTTTTCTTCTTGTCAACCAATAATTATATTCTTTTCTTTCGTTTCTAGTCAACTTTAAATTACCTACTCCTTTCTAGATCCAATAAACTATTCAATTTAAAGTATCCCAAATTTCATAAATACAGAAATCATTGCAATCATTGTCCCAATTCCACCACATATTTTATTAGTTGTGTCTTCACTAAGCAATAAATATGTATTTATAATTACACCTATAATAAGTAAAACATAATATAGCATTGTTTCTGTCTCCTTTTCATACCTATCCTTATCCCTGTCTTTCTTCACATTCATCTTCAAACACGCACCCATTACATAACCACGATTTACATTTTTCACAAAAACAAGATTCTGAAGTTAATGTATTACCACAAATATCACATTGAAAATCGTTTGGATCGTTCATTATTTACTTTCTCTCCTTTTATTTTATATCTTCTTACAAGAAAATATTATTGCATCTGGTGTAATATACATAGGCATTCCATTATCCATCACTTCTTCTATTACACAATCATCACCAAATGCCTTTTCTTCTTGTAACGCATTATTGTAACAATTAGGACAGACAGGATTAGCATAAGGACTCATTTCACTAGGATGATCTGCGCTTTCAATTAAAATATTACACATGCAAATAGAACACTTCCATTTGAAACTCATATAATTCCTCCACTCGTTTAAAATGTATCTTTTACGTCATGTCATATTTTTTATCATTTTTAATACTTTAAAATCAAATATCCCCATAATAAACTGTGCTAATACTTGCAACCCAATTAATACACTAATATTTACATTAATTTTTACTAATACAATTGCTAGACTAGCACCTATTACTTGTGCTATAGATACTAAATAACTTTCCTGTGTTTGATAATCAGTCAATTCTTCGCCATACCATATTTTATTGATGTTAGATTTCATAATACACATCCATATTGCTAACTATTCCTACCCAATTTACAATTGAAAATATATAAGTAGAAACTTTTTGTAAGAAATAGACATTAATCATTGGTGTTGTCATAGTAAATAATAAACAATTTACAAAAATTCCTATGTATAAATAAAAAGAAATGGAATATTATCATTAACTTCTTGTTTAGTTGGATAGCGTAATTTTCCTAATTCATTTAATGGAGCAAAGTTTACAAGATTTGTTTTATAGAATTCAATTTCTGGGAAATATTCAATTATCATATTTATTATTTTACCTGTATTAGTAGTATCATCCATTGGACTACAATTTGGTTTATTAGATATTCCAACTATAGCAATTTTATACATTTGTACCTCCTACCGATAAATCCATAATTTTATTTGTTGGTTATTAATTTTAAATATTCTTCAACATCCTTTTTTAAGTCTTTCTTTTTATCTTTTGTTGCTATTACTTCTAATGTGTTACGCTTTTCATCTACAGACCATAGATTAAAATGAAATTTATTATTATGTTCATTCTTTTCTCTAAGTATTCTATAAGGTTGTTTTTCTTCTATGTATTCTTTATAACCTTCGGTTAACCACCATTTAATAAATTCTAGGCTATGTTCATCGAAAAATTCTTGTTGTCTATACCACTCTTCTGCATCATATTGATGTTTATAGCTATTGCATTTTCTACAAGATGGTATAGCATTTCTTAAATCATTATATCCGTCATCATCATAATGTTCTTTGTGTAATCTTTGACCAATTAATTCTTTATGTTCTTCTTCTGGTATTCCACAGTAGGCACATTTATAGTCAAAAACACTTAAACACATTCGCCACTCTGCTTCAGTTATATCATGTTGCCTGTGCTTTTTGGCATATGTTCTGGTTTTAATTATATTCTCAGGTCTTTTTGACCAAACATCTCTATGATAAATTCTTTGATATTCTCTGTTTTTATCCCTATCTCTAGCTATCTTTTGATGTTTTTCATTGTCTTCTTCTTTATTAGTGTGATAATAGGTGTGGCATCTTATAATATTTTCTTCAGCATGATCTTTTCTGTATTTGTTTGCTTTGTCTCGATTGCAAACTCTACACATAGCAGTAAATCCTCTTTCTGGTATCTTTTTATTCATTAAATAAAAATTATCTAAGTTTTCTTCTAACCATTGTTTGCATTCCGTACAATGTCTTTCTACAATATTATTTTCATTTAATTGGTGATACATACTCCATTGAATTTGTTTATATTCTTCTCTGTTCAACTTTTATATTTCTCCCTTTTAAAATTTTAAAGACTATTTTCGATTGCTTCTATATCTTCTTTGGTAAAAATAGTTTCTTCTCTACAATATTCACAAGCCATACTGCTATCTGAAGAAGATGCGAAACGATTATCTTTTCCACAATTCCTACATTTAAAACTCCAACCAACTATTCCATACCCATCATCTTCGAACCACCATTTATTCAAATTAATCCTCCTCATCTGCCTGAATTTGTTCATCTACTCTTTCATATAAATACTTTTTAAACAACTTTTGAGCATTATCTTTACCATGTTCAATTGCTAGATTTCTAACTTCTTCTTCAAAATATTTCATCAAAGTTTCTCTGTAAACTTTTTTCAATGATTGTATATTATTTTTATTTAAACTTGCCAAAACATCTTCTGATGTTACCTCTTTAATAATATTCTGAATTACTTCTTTGCCAATTTCTTTAATGCGTGGATTATTTTGAACCATATTGACAATAGTTCCATGATTATTTAGTTCCCATGTACCCCTATTCCAATTATCTCTTTTCAAACCTAATTCTTTAAAAACTATATCCTTTCCTGAATTCTCTAACTGATTTTGAATTGTTTTTCTTAAATTTTCTTCTGAAAAATTGCCTTGAATGTATTTTTGTAATTCCTCTTGGGTAATTTGCTTTACACGATTAATTGATATTTCTTTTTTAATATTAGCCATTTTTACACTCCTTTAATTTTAAATTCCTAGCAAATAATCCTTTTAATCTAAGTCAGACTCTATATCCAAATAATATTCTGTTTTAACTTCTTTTCTTTGAACAAGTTTCACAATACTGCCTAAATACTTATCATTTATTGTAAAATAGAAATCTCCATAATCTTCTTCAATAGTTATTTCAAAATCATCCAATTCATAATCATTTGCTTTAATATTCAAAATTACAGATTCTTTCAAGTCCTCAAGAGTTATCCGTCTTTGTTCAATATCATAATATTTTTCATCAATTATCTGCCCAACAATATTTTTATATA
>Ga0209728_1001996_pt1 | contig 11090 bp, 14 predicted proteins | sample RifGroD1_FD_183997 | JGI IMG/M metagenome (GOLD analysis project Ga0209728, IMG submission 183997) | Groundwater microbial communities from Rifle, Colorado, USA - Groundwater D1 (SPAdes) (version 2) | ecosystem: Environmental > Aquatic > Deep subsurface > Groundwater | place: Rifle, Colorado... | reverse complement strand
GAGAGGAGTATAACATGTCATATTTTAAAGGAGGTATTAAGAAGTATAACAATATAAAAAAGATGTCAAATATACCAGTTAAAATGCTTTTAAATGATGAAGTAATCAATACTCTTGAGAAGTTAGATTTAGTTACAATAGTACATAAAGGAACTATTCTTTTAGATTATATTAAGAATTGTAAACAAGAAGGAGATGTTGCCTTTTCTATAAGTGATTTTGATAATATTGGTTATTATTTGGATTATTACAATGGAGAAAATAGTGTGATAAGATGTGAAAATGAAGGATGCGAAAAATTGGTTAAGAAAACAGGCAAAAATCAAAAATATTGTAAAGATTGTTGGAAAGAAATATGGAGAAATTATAATGCTAATAAACAAAAAGAATATAGAAATAAGTAAATGTGTATGTTTTTGAAAATCCTGAAACCGTTGCTACAGTAAGGTTTTAAAGATTTTTTGGTTTCTTTAACTAATGATATATAAGCAAATGCAATTATATCAATACTTTTAGAAGTATGTGGTCGGTCATACTTCTATCGCTTATGTATTAATATTAAAACAAAAACAATCCAACCAAAGGAGCATTAATAACAGCAAATTGAAAATAATAACAAAATCAGAAATGGACTATCTAATTTCTTCAGGTATAATTAAATTAATAAAATCAGGAAGTTCTGCTGATTATGGAGATAATTTAGTTGTCCGTGGTAAACAACATAGAAGTAATGATAAAACAAGATTTACAACCAACGAAAAATATAACTCTATGATTAAGTCTAAGACATTAGATAAATTAAAAAAGATGTTAGATCATGAACAGTTGAAAGAAATATTAAAAGAATCAACTATTACTGAATTGATTAATTTATCTAGAGAACTAGAAAAACAGAATCTTGATTTATTGGGAATAAAATTTAATCAGAGATATTTGTTTGATTAAAATTAGAAATAAATTACAAAGGAATGATCGCATGATATCTAGTGATATCTATGGCTAAGAAAAAAACAAAAATTAAAATTAGTTTTGTCGGTAACAATTCATGTGATGTCACAGGATCAATGGTATTAATTGAAACAGAATACAAAAATATTCTATTGGAATGCGGAATGGTTCAAAGTTTTAGTTCTATAGTTGATTATAAGGAGAATGCAAAATCATTTCCATTTAAACCAAAAAATATAGATTACGTATTTTTAGGTCATGCTCACATAGATCATATTGGACGATTGCCTAAATTAGTCAAAGATGGTTTTAGTGGTAAAATAATAGCAACTGAAATTACTGCAAAATTATTAAAGCCAATGCTTACTGATTCAGCAAATATTATTCGTAAAGATGCTGAATATATTTCAAAAAAAAGAGGTGCAATTTTTGAACCATTCTATAATGCAGATGATATAAAAAATACATTAGATTTAACATATGAATATGATTATGGTGTCGTATATGAACTAGATGAAAATGTAAGCTTTAAATTATTACATAATTCACATTTAATAGGGGCTTGCCAGATAGAATTATTTCTTAAAACAAGTACAGGACATATTGAAAAAATACTATACACTTCTGATTTAAAGGGGTTACAGAATAAAAATCATTATGTAGAAGATACTCAATTTTGTACAAAAGCAAGTGTAGTAATAAGTGAATGTACATATGGTGCAATTGGTAAAAATAATACAGAAAACAGAAATAAAGATTTGGAAAAAATTAAAACAGTTGTAAACCAAGTATGTTTAATGGATAAAGGTAATTTATTAATTCCAGTATTCTCTTTATCTAGAGCACAAGAAATATTAACAAATCTATATAACTTGTTTGGAGAAGATAAAAGCTTCAAGATACCTATTGTACTAGATAGTCCCTTAATTTGGGAAATAACAAAAACATATAAAGACGCTCTCAAAGGTGAACATAAAGAATTATTTGAAAAAGTATGCTCATGGGAAAATGTCAGATTTATTAAAGACTATAACGAAAGTAAAATATGTATGAGAGATGATAGTCCTAAGATTGTGCTTAGTAGTAGTGGATTTTTGCATAAAGGCAGATCAATTCAATATTTAAAAGAATATATTTCTAGCATAAAAAATCATATACTCTTTGTCGGCTACTCTCCACCTAATAGTATTGCTTCTAAGATTAAGTTGGGTAAAAAGAATATTACTATTGATGGGATGAGCTATAAAAATCGTTGTGGAATTACTATTTTAAATAGTTTTTCGTCACATATACAAAGGGAGGAATTATTAAATTATTTAAAGAATATTAATTGTGATAAGATTTATCTCGTTCATGGAGCTATGAATGGAAAATTAGAATTTCAACAATCTTTAGAAGATGAATTGTCTAAACTCGATAAAACTACTAGAGTAATATGTACAAATAAAGATACAACTTGTAATCTTTAACAATAATAAATAAATAAATAAATAAAACACGGGTCTGGTACAAAGTACGCAGATACTATTGAAGAATAAAAAGGGGATAATAATTTTGAATAAAATGGAATTAATTTCGGCAGTAGCAATTAAAGGTGAAATGTCCAAAAAATCAGCAGAGCAAGCAATTGATGCAGTATTTAATGTAATTAAGGATGCTGTAGTTGATGGAGATAAAGTTCAAATCGTTAATTTTGGTGCATTTGAAAAGAAAGCAACAAAAGGTGCGGAAGGTACAATTCAATTTGGAGAACGTAAAGGACAAAAATGGGTTTCTGAAAACTCTTTCAGAGTAAGTTTTAAAGCAGGGAAAGGTTTCTCTGATGCTGTGAAGGTAGTTAAGTAAAATATAAAATACTAGGGGGATTTACTATTAATATCTTATTTTACTGTTACTCTCCTATTTTAAAAAGAGCGTTGCTATACAATGGTTTTAGATATTTGCATACTGGTATCAATAATAAAACAAATAAAAGCTTTTGGGTATTTGAAAATAATTCAGATTTAGATGATTATTTTCATAATAGATATCAGATTGAAAGAGATAATTTTCAATAATTATCTCTTTTGTATTTACTTTAAAATACTTTACTATAAAGGAGATGTTTATTTATGAAAAAAAGATTAACCTATGAGTATGTAAGAGATCACCTTTTAAAATTGGGTTATAGATTATTAAGTAAAAGGTATAACAATAATCATGAAAAATTAGTATTAATAGATAGTGAAGGTTACTGTTATTATGTAATATATAATAGTATTACAAGTGGTAAAACTCCTCCAAGGTTTCAAAAATCAAATCCGTATACTATAAGGAATATAAAACTTTGGTTGAAATTAAATAATATTGAACTAGAATTAATCAGTAAAATATATTATGGTAGTGATAAACATTTATTGTTAAAAACAAAAGATGGTTATTATTGTCAGGCTACATGGGATAGTTTAAAACAAAAAGATGTAACTGAAATATTTCATTATAAAAATCCTTATACAATTAAAAATATAAGATTATGGATTACAATTAATAATATAATTTCATTTGAATTAGTAAGTAATACATATGAAAAGTCTAGTAAAAAACTTATATGGAAATGTTTAAAAGAAGAATGTGGGGAATATTTTGAAACAAATTGGAATTCTATTCAACAAGGAGGAGGTTGTCCTTATTGTTCAGGAAACCAAGTATGTTTATCTAATTGCCTAGCGACTAAAAATCAAAAACTAGCATCAGAGTGGCATCCGACTTTAAATGGGGATTTAACACCTTATGATGTAACTTGTGGAAGTGGCAAAGGGGTATGGTGGCTATGTGATAAAAATACAAAGCATGAATGGGAAGCAGTTATTGGGAGTAGAACAAATGTAAATTGTGGTTGTCCCTATTGTGCTGGCATATTACCGTCAGAAGACTATAATTTATTAATAATTAATCCTAATTTATGCAAAGAATGGAATTATGTTAAAAATACTAAACTTCCTGAAGAATATTGCCCCAATAGTCGAGATAAAGTTTGGTGGAAATGTATTAATCCAAAATGTAATAATGAATGGAAAGTTTCCATAGATAGTAGAAGTGGAACGATTAACAAAGCAGGAACTGGATGTCCAGAATGCAGTAAGTCTCACGGGGAGAAAAGAATATCACAGCATTTTAAATCTTTAAATATAATATATGAACCACAAAAAGAATTTGAAGGATTAACCGGTTTGGGTGGAGGTTTACTATCTTATGACCAGTATTTGCCAAATCATAATATTCTTGTAGAGTTTCAAGGAGAGCAACATGAAAAATTTACTCCTTGGTTTCATAAAACTATTGAGGATTTTGAAAAACAAGTCGAACATGATAGACGTAAAAGAGAGTATGCAAAAGATCATAATATTCAATTTCTAGAAATTTGGTATTGGGATGAAAATAATATTGAGTGCATATTAGATAATATCTTATTAATAAAATAAAAATAAAAGGTGGAATAAATAAAACAATGGCAAAATCCAAACTGACCGAAACAAAGAAAATTACTCATAAACTTGCATCTGAAGGTGAATTAACAATTGATGAAGGTATTGCAGTAATAGCGATCCCAGATGAAGGCGTTAAGAATTTAATTGAGTTATTGAAAAATTTCTCAGGAAAATATGTTAAATTTTCTTTTACAGAAGAGGAAATTGAGGATGTAATCGAAGAGGATGCTGAAGATCAGGAAGAAGAGTAATTCATTATAATTTATAAGAAAAAACATAATAAGCATAGTTTTTGCTAGGCGAAATTTTAATATTGATTAATATTATTAAGACGCTTAAGATTTTTAAGTGCTTATATTTAGATGAGGCGGTTTGCCAAAATCATTAGGGAAAATGTAGCAAATAGAATTCTATTTTATTAGATGTTGCAAGTGTAAACAAAGCATTTGGACAGTGGGTGCTACACAGTCTTCTTTGATTTGGGTTTTGGGAAGACAAAATTCCCCTCATCACTCATTGTTTGTTCTCTATGGCGTTAATCACAGTTTATTTAAACTTAGTGATAGAGACAAATGGCATACTGCAATGAGATTGATGAAATTAGAGTATGCCAAAAGAGAGAAGGAACTGTATAGGGGTATCGGTTTCCTTCATGATATGGATACATTGAAGAATTACTAAAGTTATGACTCAATGTTGAAATAGTAGGAGAACTACTAAAAGTTATTTTCCTGCAAGAATTCAAATAAGGCAACTGCAATTAATTTAGTGGTTTCCTTCATATCAGATAGGATGGTAATGATGTTGTAAAGACTAAATCCATCTATCATTTCAAAAAGGTGAGCAAATGACTGTCTCCCCTTACTATCTAAAGTGGAAGTAGTTTCGTAAACTGACTTCATCGAGGTATTTATTTCATGGTAAATATCCTCTAATAATACTGATTAGTCCTTTATGGACTTCACGTTAACTACGTGGTAACTGATTTGGCATTACGCCAGTGGTTTGCTTATTTATCCATTTAAAAAATGAGCATATTATACTAAATAGGTTTTGCCGTATAACCTAGATAAAAACGGCATTAACAATCCAAGAAAAACTGTATTTGATAGGAATTCTTATGGATGGGTGATCGAGTGGTTTATGATGATAGTCTTGAAAACTATTGGGTGTAAAAGCTCCGTGGGTTCGAATCCCACCCCATCTTCCAAAATTATTATACGTAAGGATAGTTGTCAGAGTGGTCTATTGAGATTGTTTGCTAAACAATTGAACTTCGGTTCCACAAGTTCGAATCTTGTACTATCCTCCATATTCTCTATTATTAAGGAGATGAAATTTATCAATGGAAAATACTATATGTCCTAAGTGCGGAGAAAATAAGTATTATTGGAAATATGTTAATTTTAAAGAAATATTATTATGTGGTAAATGTGGATATTTTGACTATTTTATTTGTGAAGATGAGTTGGGGTTAGTGGATTTAGATTATAAGGGATAGAGAACCAAACGGGAGCAAGAGTATCGGATGAAGCGTCATCCTCTTCTAAACATTTCGCTGACGCTCAATGTTTAGGATTTGATTATTTAATTTATTTGATGATGAAAGGTGATAAAATAATGAATATTTTTGAAACAAAAGATTTCTACTTAGCAGCTTTATTTGTTAGTTACAAATTTCAATTAGTTGGTTCAGAAAAAAAAGAAGAAAGTGTTTATTTTAAAATTGATAACAATAAACCTGAATTATTTAAGAAACTTATTAATGATTTTTTGAATTATAATGCTATGGTTAATTTAAACAAATTAACTAAAGCAACATCCCTATTAAGAAGGGAATTAGACAAACATAAAATTGTAAAATAATTTTAAATTTAAAGGAGGCATTTAATTATGCAAGTAAATTTTAGATATAGTGATACAAATTTTATATCTTATCTTATTACATTAGGATATAAATATAATAACATTGAAATTACAAAAGATAAAGATTATGGAATTAAAGTTTTTGTTCATTTTACTGGAGAAAAAGAAGAATTGATTAATCTTTATAACAATTTTATAAATGATAATGCAAATATAAATGTTTTATCTTTCTCAAAAAACAGAAAACAAATCTCAAAAACCATTAGAGCAGAAATAGCGAAGTATGAGGCAACCCAACTTGAGAAGAACGAGGTTACGGGTAATAACTAAGAAGGACAAAACTCAGAAAATGTTGATATGACTTAATTTTAAAATAAAAATATGCAATATTAGGTATCAATTCGGCATCTACATACCGACTTGCTGAAAAGCTTGCTGTGTAGGTGTTTTTAGTGATTCTATAAAGGAGGGCATTTAAATATGTCAGAAATGAAAGACTTTGTTAATGAGATAAACAGCGAATTTGTAAATATGGTAGGTGGGTCTTACGCATCAATAAAAACTGGTGAAATATTTACACAAAAAGAATTAGATAAACTTGTAAAAAGTAAAGTTGAAGCATTTAATATTGAAAGATTTAAAGAATCCGTTGCTTGCGGAGTGCCACTTGATCAAATTCTAATGAAGAAGAAACCACCTAAGAAAGAGACAAAAACAACATATGAAGGCGGAGATTTTAATATTGTATATCGTTCTAGATTAGAGGAGTTGATAGGTATGCAATTAGAAGTAAATGAAAAGCTCGTATATTACGTATTAAGAGATTTTACAGTATTCCCTTCTAACTCTATTATGATAAATGATAAAGTTCCAACATTTGAAGAATTAGAACCTATTCTTGGATTAAAAGAAAGAACAATTAGGAAAGCAGTTAAAGCTCTTGAATTAAAGGGATTATTTAAATTAAAGCAGTCTGGTCATAAGAAAGTAATTTATGTGAATCCAGAATATTATGCTACGGGTAAGAATTTAGATATAGATACGGTAAAGATGTTTGATTTAATGTAATAAAATAAATAAAAGGTGGTATCATTTCTTATTGGATAAAACATTACTTGAAATATGTTACAAGAAATATAATAAAGAAACAAATTTAACTTGGGATGATATTGCTAGACAGTTTTTAACAAACTCAACTGGTGAAGCAATTCGCAGTAAATTCAAGAAATATCGCAAAGCAAATGGAACTCTGAAAGCAAAAGATATTATTAATGGTATGATTATTGATAATGGTGATAAAGAATTAATTATTCCTGCTCCATCTACTCCTAATTATAAAGAATCGGTAGAAATTAAGCAAGATAAATCTCAAATTTCTGATAAAGTTATTTCATTATCTGATGAAGAATTAAAAGATGTAAATTTTATTCTTAAATCACATAATTATAATCCTGAAGCATGGGAGTTAATTTCTGCTAAACATAGTATTTGGAATGTTAATACTAAGGTAGATGGGGTTAAGAAATTATTTTCTAGTAAGATTAGTGTAAAGCCTTATGTCAAATCATTTGATACTAATTGGATTAAATCTGCTTTAGAAGACTTAGATTTAGACAGTCCAGTAATAGAGCAAAAACCTTATCATATCAAAGGTAAAACTTTGGAAATTAATTTAGCAGATGTTCATATTGATAAACTTTGTTGTATTGATGAAACTAGGAATGAATATTCTACAGAAATTGGTGTACAAAGATTATGGCAAGTAATTAATGATATTGTTGAGAAGGTAAAATTCTATAATATTAAGAAAATAATATTTCCATTTGGTCAAGATGTAGCAAATATCGACAATATTTTTAATTCCACAACAAAAAATACGCCACAAGATACAGACGTAAAATATGACGTAATGTATAAATTATTACTCAAAAATATAATTCAGATTATACATAAATTATCTGATATTGCTCCTGTTTTAGTGATATATGTTGGTGGCAATCATGATAAAATTACCTCTTTTACAATGACTGAAGCAATGTATTGGCATTTTTTAAACAATGATAATGTAGAAGTTGATTCTGTATTTAATAATCGCAAATACATAATGATAGGAAAAAACTTATTAGGTTTCGCACACGGGGCTGACGAGCGAAAAAATATAGTTTATTGTATGCAAAATGATGTTCCTGAATTATGGGGAAAAGCAAAATATAGAGAATTTCATTTATCTCATTTTCATAAAGAAAAAATGGTTGATGAGCAAAATGGAATTATCTTTAGATGGATTAGCGCAATAAGTGGCACAGATGCTTGGACTTATAATAGTGGATATTTAGGTGTTCAAAAGAAAGCACAGTCATTTTTATGGGATGACGAATGTGGTTTGGAAATGATTATTAATAGTTATGTTTAGTAATAAATAACAATAAGAAAGATTTATGAGGATAATTTATGGAATTTAGCAAAATCAAGTTCAAAGAGATTATCAATGAAACAACAAATCAAACTTCATACCAAATCAACGATAAATTTGTATCAAAAGAAGTATATGATTCAATGGAACAAGATGACTCATTATTTGTACTTCCTCCACTACCAAAAATGAACGGAAGCCCTGAAAATAAATCCAATGTTATTGATATTAACAAAAATAGAGACAATAATGATTCTGAATTCTGTCAATGTGAAGAATGTCAAGAATTACTTCAAATTATTGGTGATATTAGAGAAATGGATGACTTTGAAGCTCTAGAAGGATTACAAAATTACATTGAATCTATAAAAATAAAAGCCCATTTAGAAACAGCATCTCAAATATATAATGAGATTGGAAATAATATGATAAAGGTTTCAGGAAAATTAGAAGATCAATTAGATGAGTTTTTGAGTCAGTTTGAAGTTGTGGAAGAGTAAAATACAATTATTTAAATAACAGTAACAAAATAAAATATAAAGGCAGGAATACACAAAATGGCAAATAAATTAACTCTCACAGATATTGATAATATTTTAGACAAACACATCGAAACTTCTATAGATTTTCTCATGGTTGTTGATCATGGCCTTGCATCTTATATTTCAGAATATTTAGGAGAAACGTATGATATTATTGATGATACTAATGATTTAAGTCCTTACACAAAGGAATATTATATTTCCATGCTATTCGATGATGAAGAAATTCAAATGTTTTGTGAAACAGCTAGAGCAAATGATGGTGATTATAAGTATTCTGATTTCTTCGAATCATATGGCGATTATTATATTTTCACAGATATGGATAGGGAAACAGTAGATAAAACATTAGTTGGAAATTCTAGTTGGTCATTTTGTGAATTGGTTGAGGATAAAGATAATAGTAATGACAGTCAATATGATGTAAGTCCTGAATGTTCTAATTGCGATGGGTGTGATGAGCATTGTGGTAGAGGGAATCATGATGAGGAATATATTGATAAAAATTATGAATGTGAGGATAATGAATTGGAAGAACAATGTGAATGTCCTATATGTCAAGCAGAACAAGAAGTTAAGGAATTGGATTGTTTCTGTGAAGAATGTTCAGAAGATTATATGAAAGAATTTATCAATGAGTGTTTAGAATATGTTTTTAATGGTTGTCAAGAATGTGCTATTGAAAGCGTTGTAAAATTAGCATTTAAGTGTAAAGAATTAGGAATAGAAAGTGCTAAACAGGATATGATAGAATTTTTAGAGGGTTAGATTTTGGTTAATAAAAACTAAATATTTTGCTATAGATAGTGTCTATCCATTTACTTTATTAGTAGTATGGATAGATATTTTTGTGTAACAAAATAAGTTATGCAGTAAACAGGATAGAGAGTGCAACTCGACAAGATACAATCCTTAGTATCTTCCTGTTTATTATACTTTTAAGGAAACCAATAAAAATATTGAAGGAGATGTTTGAGAAATGGAAGAAGTTAAGGTTTTAGATCCTTATGGATTTATCTACATTACAACAAATATGATTAATGGGAAGAAATATATAGGACAGAAAATGTTTAATAAAAATTGGCAATATTATTTAGGTAGTGGAACATCTATAAAGAGAGCTATAAGTAAATACGGGAGACAAAATTTTAGTAGGGAAATAATTTCAATTGCATATTCTAAAGAAGAATTAAATGAATTAGAAATTCAATTAATTGAATTACATGATGCGGTAATAAGTAATAATTATTACAATATAGTTGGTGGCGGTGGCTCTAATGCTGGATTTACATTTTCAGAAGAATCTAGAAATAAATTAAGCAATTCTCTAAAAGGAACTTTAAAATCTAATGAAACAAAACTTAAAATGAGCCAATCTCATAAAGGTGAAAAGAGTTATATGTTTGGTAATAAAAAGTCGAAAGAAACTAGGCAAAAAATAAGTAACGCAAAAAAAGGTGAAAATAATTATAACTACGGTAAGAAATTTTCTGAAGAATATAGAAAAAAATTATCTGATGCACGAATTTCTTTAAACAAAAAACAGTTAATAGAAATTCGTGAAAAATATCTTACAGGAAAATATACTCAAAAACAATTAATGTATGAGTATGATGTTTCAAGGTCAGTAATTAGCAATGTTATTAATTTTAAAGGTGTATACACGGATATAATTGTTTAATAGAATTTTAACTCAGATTGAGAACATCAGATAATTTTGATGTTCTTTTTTGTGCGTTAAAACACAAACAAAGATAGATTGGGACTAATTACCCCAATTGAAAGAATGGGTTCCTTATGCCCATTTTTCTTTGTTCTATAAAAATAAGGAAATACACTAATAAGGAGTGAAGA
>Ga0209728_1001991_pt1 | contig 11112 bp, 6 predicted proteins | sample RifGroD1_FD_183997 | JGI IMG/M metagenome (GOLD analysis project Ga0209728, IMG submission 183997) | Groundwater microbial communities from Rifle, Colorado, USA - Groundwater D1 (SPAdes) (version 2) | ecosystem: Environmental > Aquatic > Deep subsurface > Groundwater | place: Rifle, Colorado... | reverse complement strand
GACCCCGCCGTCCCCACTCCTCCACCACTTGTCGCGATCACCCGCTGCTTGGCAGGTTACCGCCGACGCGCCCTTCCTTCTTCGAGATTCGCCACTTCGCGCTTCTTGTGTTTCTTCACCGCCGCACCGTTGAGTCTCATGGCACACTCCTGTGAAGGACTGGTCAACTCGTGACCACATCCTCTATAAGCATAGCATATGCCCATTTGTCGTCAACAATAATTATCCACCAACGCCTACTAGTTAAAATACCAAAAAGAGGACAACAGCCAATATAACTCTGTACCATATAAACACATTGAGATTGTGGTTCTTTAAGTATCTTATTAAAAAGTTAATGGCAATGAGTCCTGTGATAAAAGCCGTGATACAGCCAAGTAAAAGTGGTAAACCAAAACTTGTAGAAAATAGCTCGTGACGGACATCAAAAACTTTTTTCAGTCCGGCCCCCAGAAGTATTGGCAGAGAAAGCAAGAAGCTGAACCTCACCGCCTCGTCTTTTGTAAATCCCATTATAAGTCCTCCAGAAATAGTAGCCCCCGAACGAGACATGCCGGGAATTAGGGCCAAACACTGAAAGAACCCAACAACGATTCCTCTGCTTAAACTAATCCCCCTGTTTTCTTTTGCCACTCTTTCAGCAAACCAAAACAAAATATAGTCTCCATCCAGTTTTCAAACAAAAGCCCAAAAATAATCGCTGGTATAGTACCAAACACTATGGCCAAAAGCAGGGTTCTGTTTGTATGTTGTTCTAGGTCAACTTTTCTCTTGAAAACATACTTTGCGACATAATCCTTAGCAGTTTGAAATAATGCCCAAATATCTCCCCCAAAATATACCAGGAGAGCCAGTGTTGCAGAGAGCTGAAGTATGGCATCAAAGGCTAAACCACCAAAGTTGTTTGTTCCGAGTATTTGGCGAAAAATAATAAGGTGTCCAGAGGAAGAAACCGGAATAAATTCGGTAGCCCCCTCAATAAAACCAAGAATTATTGCTATAAAATATGTCATATAGTACAATGTTAGCATAAGAAATTAATTAATAATATTAACCACAAAAACTTTTAGATTTGGATGCAGTTCGAGGCAGAATGTTCAAAAGACGAGGAGATGTACTGGTCGTACATTGACGAGAATTTTGGACATTCTAACGAAGAAATGCGCTAAATGTAAAAGTTTTAACACATTATGAGCATGGAAAAACTATCAGTACCAATAGCAATAGTAATCGCCGGTGGTTTAATCGCCGGTGCTTTGTATTATTCAAACATTAAGACCCCAGCAAATGCAGTAGCAGACAACACCGCAAACAACGCAGTTAACAGCGCATCAGAAATGGCGCCAGTATCATCCAGTGACCACATTCTTGGAAATCCAAATGCTGAACTCATAATCGTTGAATATTCGGATACTGAGTGTCCATATTGTAAGGTATTTCATAACACCATGAAGAGAGTCATGAACGAATATGGTCAGGATGGAAAAGTGGCCTGGGTATATCGTCACTTCCCTATTGAACAGCTCCACCTAAAGGCCCGCAAGGAGGCAGAGGCCACAGAATGTGCCTATGATCTTGGTGGTAATGAAAAATTCTGGGAGTACATAAATGCTCTATATGATTTAACAAACTCCAACGACTCACTAGATCCAGCCGAACTACCTAAAATTGCAAAAACAGTCGGTCTAGATGTTGAAGCTTTCAATGCTTGTCTATCAAGTAACAAAAATGCAGAAAAAATAGAAACCAGTTATCAGGGTGCCATAAAAGCAGGAGCAAGAGGCACACCACACTCAATAATTGTTTCAAAAGACGGAACACTAACACCTGTAGATGGTGGAGCTATTCCTTACGAAAATCTCAAGGAGATTATAGACGCACTACTCAAGTAATAAGCGGATAAATTCAACAAAATAACCCTATTTCTAGGGTTATTTTGTTGAACAAAGAAGGTTATTTTCAAACTGAATAAAACCGCTTATATCTGGACTATATTTGGCCACAACTGAAAATATAGATTAATTATTTTAGTAATTTTCTGTAACCACAATACTGACAATTAGGGTCACTGCAGTATTTTGTAGTTATTTCTCCACTCCAAACACTATCAACGAGAGATTTTATTTCGGCTTGTACACGACTAATATCATCACTCTCAACCGGTAGTGTAACCACTGGACACCTGCCTTTATCATCAGGAGAAATGAAAACGAGTGATGTGTTTATGTTTTTTGATTGATAAAAAGAATTATTATTTAAAAGCATCTTATAAAAAACTAACTGTCTAAAATAATTGCCCTCACTATTTTGAGTCTCCCCTTTAATAGCAGCAACAGACATCCCCTGCCTTGTTTTATAATCAAATACAGACACAGCATTTCCATCATCCACAACAACATCAAGTTTGCCGTGTATATTTATAATTATTTTTTTTGCATCATATTTAATATCCAAAGGGGCTTCAAACCATCTTTCGGTTGAAACTGAACCATTAGAGCTAAAATGTGAAACTAGTGCCTCTGCTACAAAATGAGCATCTTCTGAAAGCTCTGCTTTTAATCGCGTTTTATCTTCCTGAGATAAAAGTGATTTATTTATATATTCTGTGGTAGTAGATATTATTGTTTCTTCTGTTTGTTTTGGTGTATTCTCTCTTTTTGTCCAAATCCTACGCATAGCCTCATGCATAGCACTGCCTTTTTCTGAAGACAATGATGGTGCCTGTGGCATCTTTAAAATACTTTCATACAAAAACTTACTAGGACATTCCAAAAAGTGATTTAGGGCTGTAACAGATAATCCATTTTGAAGTAAAACTTTTTTGGCCTCACTTACCATAAGAGCATCGTTTTCATTCTCAGTTATTTTTTCTTTTTTTAAATCACTTAGATGAACATCTTTTCTTTCTAAACAAGTTTCTGTAGTACAATCCTTGTGCAACTCACCTACAAAACGGAGAGGGGTTAACATTTTACCATCTGATTCTTCTGTTGAGTACAAAATGACCGCATGCTTACGCGCACGAGTTATCGCAACATAAAACAACCTTCTTGTATCCCTAATATCATTATCATTTAATCCTCTGCCTGGCAAAACAAAAGATGAGCCGTGTGACCTACCAACCCAACTCTCCTCATTGGCATATGGTATAAAAACATAATCAAATTCCAAACCCTTAGAACCATGAGCTGTCATAGCTTTAATGGGAAAATCTGGGGCACCAACAGAGACTTTAACCGTTTTGGATTCGGCCGATTGTCTGTATTTGAGCATCATATTCATAAGCTCTAGCGGACTTATTATGTCACCGTCACGAGCTAAAGATTCCGCCAGAGTGACAATACCCTTCCAAACATGAACAAAAGACGGATCTTTGGCGACAAGACCAACAAAACCAGATTCTTCAGCTAAATGAATAATCCCACTGACGGCACCGTCATGAAGCATTTTTTCCCTAATACGTGAAATTGCTGGAATAAATGAATGAAGATTTTCCACCTGTCCAGATTTCAATAGATGGATAATTTCCAAAGATTTACCAAAAGAAACACCCCACATTCCGATAATCAAAGTTTTTGCTAAAAAATCAAAACGAGAAGGGTCGGCTATATATTCAATTAAATCGAAGAAAGCTATGCCCAACGGATGATGAAATATATCAAGGCTTCTTTCAGAAGAGACAAGAATATTTTGCGATTCTAAAAGCCTAAGCACTCTCTCTAGCTCCCTATTTCTTCTTGTAATTATGGCAACTGTTGCCTCTGGCTCTTTTCTTGAAATATCGCGTAATCTATCTACCAAATAGTGTTCAATGGCGGGAGTGTTTTCTCCAACAAGAATATCAAGAGGGTGAGCTTTTTCTTTATTACCAGATTTTAGTTTTTTTCTAAGATCAACATATTCACCTTCATCATAATTATTTTCTATCATGGCAAAACTAGCATCTAATATGCCTTGATGAGAACGATAGTTTGTATCAAGATTTATAACCTTCATACTGGGCCAGTGTTTTTGTAATTTTAGAAAGTTTTCAACAGAAGCACCCTGAAATCTGTATATGGCCTGTTTTTCATCTCCAACAATAAAAATATTCGGGGTCTCGAAAAATTCAGCAATGAGACTTATAATAAGGTTTTGTGAGTCATTTGTATCCTGGTGCTCATCAACCAAAAGATAAAGAAACCTTTCCTGTATAAGACGCAAAAGAAGTTCGTCCGTACGCATTGTCACCAAAAGTTCAATGATCAAATCATCGTAATCTTTCAATTTTGCCTCTTTTTTCTTTTCTTCATATTTTTTATAGACATCGGCAAATAAAAGGGTCTTATCAAGCTTTTCTAGTTTATTCAAAGCATCAGCCTTTAACTTTCCTTTTGTTGCCCCTCTTGTGGAAATATTAGATTCATCATTTTTAATATTCTTAATTTCTTTTTTTACAAAATCACGCACATCTTCCGGAGTTAGGGCGTCTTTTTTTGCATCTGAAATGGTTTTTATTATAGAGGATATGTAAACATCTGGTCGCCCAATAGGACGAAGTGGAGCAAAAATAGATTCAGAAATAATGTCACGAATAAAAGACTCTTGATCAACATCAGTCATTTGTTTAAAGTCACCAATTCTTAAAAAGTGGTCTGGATATTCAGACATCATCGCTGAGGCAAAACTATGAAATGTGTGAATGTAGACATCATGTGCACGGTTTCCAATAATTTCGCGTAATTTTTCACGCATTGCTCTAACCCCGGCATCTGTATAAGTAATGGCTAATATACCGTGAGCTGGTGTATCTGTTTTACGTAAAATTTCAGCAATACGCAAGGTTAGTATTGTTGTTTTACCGGTCCCTGGACCAGCAACAACTAAGACAGGACCATCTATTGTATCAACCGCCATCTTCTGCTCTTTATTAAGTTTTGCATACCTTTCCTCAAAAGACATACATATAGGATAGCACGAATTTTATGGTACGAAAAAAGTCTTGTGCGTGCTTGGGGGGCCACGATGCCCCCCACACAAGACCTCAGAGATGCCCACGAAGGTAGACTGCCTGCTCCTCTTCTGGTAGTGGAACCTTGTCAGCGTCCACTTCCCAGAGAAGACACCCGCCACATTTCTCACTTCGACAGATGTAGTAACTCTGTTGAACAATGTACACTTCACACCCACAAAAAGGACAGATTTTTTTGTCGTCTTCCATGTGTCCCCCAAAAAACAAAAGTGACCCAACGGGTCACACCCACAAGATAATAACACAATTCCTCTATACGAAAAACCCCGTGCGCTGAGGGACCCCACGTTGGGTCCCGCGCACGAGGCATGTACTATCTGTTGGTACGCCTCAGAGAGACGAGGACGATAATTCCACACAGAATAGCACAGGAAAAGGGATACAACCTCTCTTCGACAGTCCAACCCTTACCACCTACCACTGACAACACATTGACAAAGGTATAGCCAGTGTAGATGAGCCAGGGTGATTCCTCTGGCCTACGCCACGAATCCCGAAGTTGAGGGAAACCACCAAGGACAACGCCGGTTGTGGATAGCACTGTGGCAAGCCAGGGGTTGTCGTATCCCCAAACGATGACACACCACGCGGTCAGACAAACCACAACCAGTATCGAAACTCTCGTTTCCACTCTGGTCCAGTTATAGTTGCCGGACTTCAGGATGCACGTAACGACAAGCGTACACCCAAAGACATAGGCAACTGGTAGCTGAAAATTTCCGCCCGCCACAAAGATTGATGCACCCGCAAAAGCATCAAGTGACCCCCACAAGATAAAAGTCGCAAGATTCTGCGTTACTTTCCTCGTGAGAATCTGATACGAGAGAGGGAGGTAGAGGATGAGTGCTACGACGACGCTCACCTTCTGGTAAATATTCACTGTGACCCCTCCTGTTTGCTCATGGGCAACATACCCACCCACCTTAAAGATTAACATTTAATATGCTGATTGTCAAATAACTCATAGTCTTAAAGAGTCCAAAGTTAAACAAAACCCAACACTTGTTGGGTTTTGTATCTCCGAAAATATATTCTATGAAAAAACTCAATAACTAGAAATAATTACGTAAGCGATTTATTTTATCATGCTGTCTAATCTTTTCATGGGCCTTGGCCTCAATTTGTCTTATACGTTCTCGGGTCACACCAAACTCCCTGCCCACTTCTTCAAGCGTGTGTGTTACACCATCAACAAGTCCATGACGAAGCTCTAAGATTTTTCTTTCCTTTTCTGGTAAGTCATTCAATATTTCCTTCACCTGGTCTGATATTATTCTTCTTGATGACTCCATTTCTGGTGAAAGAATCTTCTCGTCCGCAAGGAAATCTCCAAGCTTACTCTTGCTCTCATCCCCATCCTCCCCGATTGGACTCTCTAGAGAGAGGGTGCTTTGGTCTATTTTCTCTATTGTATATACCTTATCAACAGAAAGATTCATTTCAATAGCAATCTCCTCTGGTAGTGGGTCTCTCCCCAAGTCTTGCGATAGTCTTCTGACGACCTGTTTATACTTGGCAATAGTCTCCACCATGTGAACTGGTACACGAATAGTTCTGGACTGGTCTGCCAGGGCACGGGTTATGGCCTGACGAATCCACCATGTGGCATAGGTTGAAAACTTATAACCCTTTGTCCAGTCAAACTTACTTACAGCCTTAAATAATCCTAAGTTTCCTTCTTGAATCAAATCAAGCAGAGTTAAATCAGGACTTCGATTTGCATATTTCTTGGCAATAGAAACCACAAGACGAAGGTTGGCCCTGGCCAAAAGGTTTATGGCCTCAACGTCCCCCTTTTCTATTCGCTTTGCCAGCTCTTTTTCCATCCCTCCAGAAATCAGCTGGTATTGACCAATCTCTTTGAGATACATCTGGATAGAATCGTAGGAAGACTCACTGTTTCGCCCATAAGCATATTTTTTATTTATAAGGTCTTCATTTGATGAGCTCTCAAGCAATCCTCCTCCTTCTAGAATGTCCACGCCACTTTCAGACAACTTTTCGTATAATTCATCAAGAAAAATTATGTCGTCTTCTACCGTGGGAAACTCTTTTAATATTTCATCATAAGTAACATAGCCACGTTCCTTGCCCTTAGCCAGGAGCCTCACCATCCCCTCACCCTGCCTATCAGATTTCTTCATGGCTGGAGCCTTCTTTTGGACAACGGTTTTCGCAGCACGCATTGCAAGCGAGGTTTTGTTTTTCTTTTTCTTTCTTACCTTTGGTACAACGAACCTCTTTGTCTTCTTTGCCTTTATTTTGGCTTTTACCAATTTCTTGGCAGACTTTCGTGGCTTACGCCTTGTCTCTTTACCTTTTTTTATCTTTATTTTTTTATTTTTCATAACTGTTTTTAATATTATTTATTTGTTTTGAAATATCCTGACATTCTTCCAAATATTTTCTTATCTCAACCTCATCCTTTTTTTGTTCAGCTCTCTGAAGATTTGCCATGGCAGATGCAAATCTTTGTTTCAGATGTTCTTCCTCAAACCCAGAAACTAGCTGCTCTATCTCCTTGTTTGAGCTTGGCTTTCCACCATAATAACTTTCTACCTCAAACAACAGAGAATCCCTATCGTTTTTATATTTGTCTTCCAAACCCACAGCTCTCTCTCCCAAAATGTTCTGAATTCTTTGTTCTATCTCTAAAATATTCAAGTCCTCTATCTTTCCCGAGCTTTCCTTTTGCCACATTATAATTCCGATAATCTTTCTTTCCATTTCATCTATCCGCTTAAGTGGTGGTGATGATGTATTTCCGGTCGTGGACACGATTGAATCTGGTCGTATTTTTTTCAAATCATCCCAGAGGGCTTCCTCATTTAAGAAAGTTTTCCTCATAATACTTTTAATAAAATGTGCCTTGTCTATTTGGTTTGCCAGTTGTGCAACATAAGGAAGGACGTGCTTTCGTATTTCCATGTTCAGATTATAGTTAAGGTTTCTTGGATCAAGACCTTTGGTCGTCAGCATGTCGGTATAAAAATCAATAATATGTTTTGAATCAGAAAGTAGAGATTTTAGGAGTTCAACATCCTCTCTTGCCAAATCTGCCGGGTCCTTCCCTTCTGGCATTGAAACTAGTTTCAAGTCCATCCCAAGAGAAAGCGCAATCTTTCCAGCACGATTGGAGGCTACAAATCCCGCAGAATCACCATCAAAGAACATTTTTATGTTATTTGAAAGTCTTTGCAGTTTTATCAAGTGGTTGGGAGTTAGAGCTGTTCCTGATGAGGCGACTGCGTTTGTCATACCTATCTGATGCAACATTATGAGATCCATTTGTCCCTCAACTAATATAGAATAATCCCGAAGTCTTATATCTTTCTTTGCCTTATCCAAACCAAAAAGAATCTCTGATTTGTTAAATAAAACTGTTTCTGGGCTGTTAAGATATTTCGGCGATTTATCATCCGAAACAAGAATTCTTCCAGAAAACCCAACTGGCCTACCTGAAGAATCGTTTATCGGAAACATTATTCTTCCTCTAAATGTGTCATAGTACGAGGTTGTCCCCTCTTTCTGTTTTATTAGCCCCACAGCAAGCATGTCTTTCTCACCTATCTCTCTTCCCGAAAGATAATCAAATAGTTCACGCCAGTCAGCTGGAGCAAAACCAATACGAAAATCTTTGATAGTTTTCTCTGACACCCCTCTATTTTTGAGATAATCTTGAGCTTCTTTATTATCTGAAAATTTCTTTTGATAGAAGAACACGGCTTGCTCTAAAACAGAATGTAATCTTTGCTTTTCGGTCTTTTCTCCAACGTTGTAACTTTCCAAAACGACACCCGCCTGGTCAGCCAAGACCTTCAAACTACCTATAAAATCAAGTCCTTCAAATTCTTGTACAAAGGTAAATATATCCCCCTTTGCCTGACAACCGAAACAGTAATAACTGCCTCTGTCTGGTGAGACAAAGAAGGAGGGTGTTTTTTCGTTATGGAATGGGCACCTGCCCTTATAATTTGTTCCAGCTTTTTCTAGTTTTATATAACTAGAAATCAGCGAGACAATATCTATTTTTGATTTGATTTGGTCAACAGATGAGGACATGAGGTTTTAATGTCTAATTGACCTAATCGTTCTAATTTCTAAATAAATCCCCGATTCTTAAACCTTGAATATAAAACGAGGGGTTTTATTTAGGTTAATTAGAATAATTAGAAATTAGGTTAATTGAATCTGTCTCTGTTTTCTACAATTTCGGGTCTGTTTGCTCTCATTTCTGCAATCATCTCGTACTTCTTACTACCTTTGAAACCTGTACCAGCTGGAATAAGTCTTCCAAGAATAACATTCTCCATGAGACCCGCAAGCTTGTCGGCTGTACCCTTGATTGCACTTGAGATAAGCATTCTGGTTGTGTGCTGAAATGATGCTGCGGCCAAGAAACTCTTTCGTGAAAGAGAAACATCAGTGATACCCATAACCACCCCTTCGGCCGTAGCAATCTCAAGTCCAAGCTCTTTGACTCTTGCGTTTTCTTCAGCAAGGAATGCTAGCTCTACTAAATCTCCCTCAAGGAAGACGGTGTCTCCAGGATTTTTGATTTTCTTTCGCGAGAACATCTGCCTTACGATTGTCTCGATGTGTTTTCTGGACACATTTTCACCTTGTAATTCGTATGGTTTGTTAATTTCATGAATAATGTAATCGACAGTTTTGTCTTTACCTGCATATTTGTATAGTTCATCAATATCTGCAGAACCATCCGTAATCATGTCTCCCTTCTTAACCTCGTCTCCCACAGAAACCAAGATGGTACGGTTGAGTGAAATCGAGTATTCAATCTTATCTTTACTCTTTGTTCTATCTTCTATATTTGGTGTTATAACAATAGCCTTTTCCTTGTCAGTAATCCTAATATCTGAAACTGTTCCTGAGACAGAGCAAACAACCGCTGGGTTCTTTGGTTTTCTCTTCTCAAACAACTCTTCAACTCTTGGAAGACCCGAGATAATATCTCCACCGACAGATGCCGCACCTCCGGCGTGTTTCGTGTTCATAGAAAGCTGTGTTCCTGGCTCACCAATAGCTTGTCCCGCTATTGTTCCAACGGCCTCTCCAAGTTCAACCACTTTGTTTTTACCCAAGTCCGCTCCATAACACTTTACACAAATACCATTGAGGGTTTTACATGAAAGTGGAGACCTGACAGTGACAGAAGTGATACCGGCCGTTTCTATAGCCTGTGCATCTTTCTTGCTTAACAAATCATCCTTTTTAAACAAGACCTTACCATCTGCAGTTACTACATCCTTTGCAAGAAATCTGCCTTTAATATGTTTTACTATAGGAACTTCTATGCCTGATATAGCAAACTTATCAATAACGACACCTTCTTTTGTTCCACAATCTTCTTCCGTAATAATAGTATCCTGTGCCACAACGAACATCTTTCTTGTTAGGTATCCTGATTTTGCTGTGTTTAGTGCGGTGTCAGTCAGACCTTTTCGTGAACCGTGAGTAGTAATGAAATACTCAAGTGGTGTAAGACCTTCCTTTGAACAAGATATGATTGGAAACTCAATAGTTTCACCCTCAATATTTGTAATAAGTCCTTGCATTCCGGCCATTTGAGTAATGTTACCCATAGAACCTCTAGCTCCAGAATAAACCATGTCTCCAACTGAACCATTTTTTGGAAGTGTTTCCGGCATTAATTTTTCCAGCTCCGCTTTCGCTCCATGCCATATCTCTATTATCTGTCTCAATCTTTCCTCCTTTGAAATAAGACCCATGTTGAAATGCTCAACGATAACTTTGGCTTTCTCTTTTGAATTCAAAATGATGTCTTTTTTCCCTTCTGGAATAATAATATCATCAATGCCCCAAGTTGTTCCAGAGTGAGTTGCATATTTGAATCCAAAGCTCTTTATTTGGTCAATAATTTTTGGCACATTTTCAATGCTATATTTCTCTATAAGGTCATCCACTAGTGATACTGTTTTCTTTTTGTTTATTTCACTATTTATGAATGGATAGTCGTTTGGAAGAACAGAGTTGAAAAGCAGTCTTCCTACTGTTGTCTCAAAAAGCTTACCATCAAATATGTTGTACTTCTCTGAGCTTGATGGCAAAACTTTTATCTT
>Ga0209728_1001987_pt1 | contig 11129 bp, 5 predicted proteins | sample RifGroD1_FD_183997 | JGI IMG/M metagenome (GOLD analysis project Ga0209728, IMG submission 183997) | Groundwater microbial communities from Rifle, Colorado, USA - Groundwater D1 (SPAdes) (version 2) | ecosystem: Environmental > Aquatic > Deep subsurface > Groundwater | place: Rifle, Colorado... | reverse complement strand
TTCATATAATTTGTCAATATTTGTTGATGCAACAGTTATCGCTTCTTGATAAAGATCAATTTTTTGTTCAATATATTGTGAAGAATTTAAATTAGCCATTGCTTTTTGAGTTGCAATGAGTTTTTGAGTATAATCTGTTTTAGTAGCATTTTGAGAATCAAGAATTGATTTATCTAAATCTGCTTTTTTTACTAATTGCTCATTCTTAGATGTTTCTTTATCAAGTCCTCTTTGAGCAGATTCGACTTTCCTTTCAGCTTTTCTAGAACCTGCATATTCTGAACCAGAATATTTGTCTATAGTTGCTTGAAATTTATCAATCTTCTTATTTGAATTTTCTACTGCTTTATTATCTGCATCGACTAATTTTGAGGATTTTGTAATTACTTTAGTAAGATCAGTAATTGCTTCAGAAAATTCTGTTGCACTTGATTTGAGGAAATCCATATCAGTGATATGAGAACCAGTACCTTCTGCATATGCAGAGATTTTACCACCTTGGGATTTTAGTATTTTTTCAGTTTCATCATGAGGAGTGACTTTAGCACCTTTTTGGAGATATACTAATTCTGCTCCATTATCACCAGATAAATATATTGATCCATCAGGATTTTGTATTAATTCTGGGCCTTTTTCACTGACAATAGATATTCCACCAGGAGCAGAATCAGTTCCTTTAGCAAATCCTTCAGTTGGAACAGAATCAACCTTTTTAGTGACTTCATAAATAGTATGAATAGAAGAAGTATCTACCTGTAATTCTGCTATGGCTTGTTTTGCAGCAATATCATCAGCAATAATTATAAGAGTTGCATCATATTGTTTGGACATTAATGCTAATAATTTATCATCTGCAGGTTTAGTATTGGCATCTACATCAATGCTACCAATTTTTTCTTTTACTGCATCTAATCCTGTTTGTGCGTCTGCAGTCATTTCAAATTTAGGCACAGCAAGCACTTCTAAATCAGCAAATTGGATAGTTTTTAACTTTTCATCAAAATCAGATTGAGATATTTCACCTTTATCTAAACTAATTTTAAGATTAGCTTCTGCATTAGATGCTGTTTTAGAAAGATTGGTTAATGCATCTTGGATTTGTTGATAATAACCAAGGACTTCAATTTTATTAGCAGGAGTTATTTCTCCTAGAGAATTAATTTTTAATGTTAAGTTGGAGACAGTATCTTTAGCTTTTAATACAGCATTTGTGAATTCTCCGTGAATGAAGTCTACAAAGGTTTTAGGTGGCTCAAATTCATATTCATCAACATTGGGTTTAGGAATTTCGTCGATTGCCTCTTGAACTGTTTTATAATCGATGCGAGGGACAATTTCCATATCAATTTTAGGAACAGCAGATGATATGCCACCTTTTGATAATTGTTGGGCTTGATCTACTGCATCAATTTTGTCCATTATTTCTTGGAGATTTTGGTCAGTGGATTCGAATAATTTTTCTTGTCTCATTTTATCTACGGATTTTGCGTATTCGTCTTCTGCTTTTTTAGCATCTGCAGCTAATTTTGCAGACTGAACCATTAATTCATTAAACTTTTTTTGACCTTCTAATGTTGTTGGATTGCCTAATTTAGATAGTTCTTCTTGGAGTTCTGATATTGTTTCTGCCCATGTTTTTGTTGCTGAAACATTTTTCTCTATCCATGAATCGATGTCTAGGTTTTTAAAGGAGGATTCTAGAGTGGATGTTTCTTTTGAGGAGAGGAGTGATGATTGTTCTTCTAGGGAGGCAATTAAGTCTTCGCGAGATTGTTTTGCGAATTCTTTTTGTGCTTCTATTGCTAATTTTACTTCGTTTGTATTTATTACCCAAGCTTTACGAAGTTTTTCCATATGAGTATATTCTGCTTCCATTGTTTTTTGAACTTCAGCAGATGCAGAATTTAACTCAGAATAATATTGAGTTGATGCTTCATTATTTGAATCAAACCAACGAGAAGTATCTCCAAATTTAGAAGATGAAATCGATGAATCTTTTAAAGCATTAATCTTATTATGAGCTTCATTTAAGTCTAGAATAGCTTTCTTTTGATTTTCTATAAGCTCATTGTTTTTAACCAAAATTAAACCATAGTCTTTTGACGCTTTTGCTTGCTCAAGTTCTTTTGTAATAGTTTCACTTTTAGCTTTTGATAATTCTGCTTGAGCATTTGATTCTCTGATTAAAGCATCAATTGGGTCTGTGTAGGATGGATCAGCAGGTTTATCTTTTTTTGAAGATGAATCTTTTTTGTCTTTATCTCCAATACCAGCAACAGAAGCAGGTTTCCAATTAAGAACATCATTCATTTTACTAATAGAATCTGATAGTGAATTTACTTCTTTTTTTGTTTCTACAAAATTAGATTGAGCCATTCCTAAATCTTCAACTATTCTCCAATTACCAGTGCTTCCAGTATTATTAGAGCGAGCAGACCAAAGCTCTTGCAACATATCAATTTCTGCCTGATAAAAAGCCATATTTTTTACGGCAGTTTCATAAGTAATTTGTTGAGATTTAACATTGGCTATCAATTGTTCTCTAGATTTAGCCATTGTTGTTTCTGCAAGTTCTACTCTTTTTTTAGATTCCTCTTCTAAAAGAGCAATAATTATTTGTCCATTTTTAGATTCTGCAGGAAACATAGATAAAAGCATATTTTTAACTTCAGCTAAACGTTTAGTTTGTTGCTCATTTTTATCCGTAACAGAAAGCAATTCTTTGTATTCACTAACTAAATCTCTTGTATTATTAGCCATATCTAATTGAGTTTGCGAAGATTTAATTTGTTCTGCTTGATATTCAGTAGAATTATTTTTTCCAGTCGTTAAACTTTTATTTAATTCATCCTGTCTTAATTTTGCAATCTCAATAAATTCTGACCAAGTTTTAATTTGAAGAATATTAATACCTAAATTAGTTGCTAAATCCTTCATCTCATCTGATAATTTTGTTGGGTCATATGAAACATTTGCTTGAATTAATCCTAATTCTTCATCATGAGTATAAAACTCATTCTTTTTTTGACTGGCTTCTGCAATTTTAGAAATTAACTCATCAAATTTTTTTATCTCAGCTTCAGCATCATTAACATTTTGAAGGCTTGGAGAACCAATATTGTCCATTACTTCATTTAAGTCATTAAATGCCTTTATTGATTTTTCTACGGTTTCTGTAATTTTATCTTGTTCTTCTTTTAATTGTTTTTGCTTTCCTAAATAAGTAGCCACACCTACTGTAACTGTGGCTAATCCAATAATTACAGCTAACCATGGATTTGCTACTGCAAGTAATTTCATAGCTGTTCCAAGTTTAACAATTGCTCCTACTACGTTTGTTATTTGAAGTGTCAAACCTATTGCAGTTATTGATAATGCTGTGATGGCAACTTTTGCGGTTATTGATAGTTTTGCTAACTCATTTAAACCTTTAATAAAGGTAGTTGTTACTCCCAATAATCCACCCATTGCTGCGCCAAGACCATTTTCTCCTAATGTATATGCAAATTCTTGACCTGCAGACTTAACCTTATTAATTTGACTTTCCAAACTCTGAAGGTGTTTTCTATTTTCCTCCAACGCCGAAAATAAAGATTGTTGTGAAGTAACCGTAGCCCTTGTAACTATATCCCAGTTATCCATAAGTGCCAAAAATCGGGTTAAATGGTAACGACTTCCAATTGTAAGACCAATTTGTTGGCGTTGCTCATTCGACAAAGTTTTGAATTTTACCGCTAAATCTCCCCAAATCTGATCTACTGTACGAACTTCTCCTGAAATATCTCTAATTGCGATTCCAATTCCTGCTAAAGCCTTTTCTGAGTCATCTGAAAATGTCCGTGAAATCGTACTCTTTAATGAATTTCCAATAACATTTCCAGACTCTTTTGTGGCTGTTTGGATTGCTGTCGTATAACCAATTAAATTGTCGATTGTTGCACCATATTGTTGTGCAGATTCGCCAGCTTTCGACAAACTTTGCGCTAATCCCTGACTTGTGACTGCGAAATTATTATCACATTCTGTTACTTTCCCTTTATTTTAAAGGTACTGACCACTATATTATTTATAATGGCGAAGAAGGTTCTCCTTAAAAGTGTCTTTACACTTGACCTTCTTTCTGCATCTTCTTTTATTTTAAATCATACATGCAGTTCAGACTATATCTTCACCTTTTACATTTTGGTTATAAAAGGGCATAGCGTGTAGTCGTTGCGGATTCTTGTTTATTGTTTTTCATACAACTTAAAATATCACCCATATAATATTCTAAGTTTTTATTTATATCTGATTCCCAAATAATATAGAATTGAAAATCTTTTTTAGATCGTATGTATTGTTCGCGTTTAATGTCTCTTTGTTTCTGCAACTCTTGAATATTATTAAGGAGTTTTTTATCTTCACCATATATATTAGGATTACTGTGCCAATAATCTCCATATACTTCAATTATAGTTCGATAATCTTTCAAATAGAAATCTACATAATATCTACGAAACATTGGACAATTTTGTTTGTATTTAATATTATTAGATTCTAAATATTCTCTAACTAATCTTTCTGGTTTAGTTTCCCTAATAGATAAATCACCAATAAAATATAGTTCAGAATAATTATCTTTTCTGTGACCCCAATAACATTCAGGAGAACAAAATAAATTATTTCTACTTTTGATATCAAAGTTACAAGTCTTAAATGGTTTGCCACATTGAGTACATTCAACAACTAAATCTTGATAATTATATATTTGTTCTTTGTTATAATAAAAGCTTCTATATTGATTATAACATTCCCTTGAACAAAAGAAATTACCTTGATTATTATATTTTGCCTCGTTTACTCCAACTTCATTTTGACATGTAGAACAATAAACAATTATTTTATCCTTTGTTGGATTCGGATTGTTATTTTTCATATATAAGTTTCTACATTCTTCAGAACAGAAAGTCATTGATTTTACATCTACTCGTTTACGAGTAAAAATAGTTTTACACATATCACATTCGCACGAAATAAATATACTAGATGATTTACTTACTTGATTTTGATTTATAGTAATATACTCATTTAAATTAAATTTATTATTTAATAATGTTTCATAATATCTACGATTTTGACTCTTAATAATTATATTTATATCACAATCTAACATACTCATTACTCATCACACCTCCTTCTTAATTAAATAAATTATTATATATGCTTTATGGGTTATGGGTTATTAAAAACAATAAACAAGTCTTTCCTCAGAATTACCTATTTCTAGGCTTTCTCTGATATAGCTATGTTTTTCATTGTATGTTACCATACAAAGGAGGCTAATTAATGTTTACCTCATTGATACGATTTATTATAGAAACAGAATCTTCGGCTACAATATTAAATTGTGCCATCGTCGCTGTTAAATATCCAGCCATTTGATTGGTTTTTAAACCAGTAACATTTGCCCCAAGAAGTGCAGTATTAGCCATTTCCATAGCTTGTGCAGCCTCAAATCCTTGTTTTCCAAATTCTACCACTGCATCTTGTGTTTCTGTAATTGTTCTACCATAATTACTTGCTGATTTAGAAAGATTATCCATTAATAAACTATAATCAGTATTAGAAGACATTACCTTAGACATTTCTACTAATCTTGTATCAATCTCAATGATTGCCGATGGAATTTGTTGGAGAACATTTAATAATCCGTACATACTGCCCATTACTACAGACCATACCATAGCTTTGGTGGCCGCAGTACTCATCGCTTCTCCCAAACCCCAACTTCTAGTCATTCCATCTCTCAAAGCTTCGTTGAATTGATACATTTGACCTGTAGCTCTATCAATATAGACACCTAAATTTAAATGCTGACTTCCATTTCTTAATTGTTGTGTAACACGTATATATTGCTCTGTTTGTTGAATATTAGAAGCAATTAATCTATGCCCTTCCAATAAGGAAGTATTATAATATTGTTGTGCATGAGTGACATTCGTAATAGCAGGATTTAAGCGTGTAAATTGATCATATTGAGTAAAGTTAAAACCATGTGAATCGTTTTGACCTTGTCTAATAGTTTCATAAAATCTCTTGATGCGATTTTCAAGATTTTGTAATTGCGTTAATTGTTCTGGCCTTATATTTATACCTAATTCATTTTTATTTTGAAATTGTTTAATAATATTTTTATATCGTTCTAATTGACTTTCTAATACTCTAGAACTTTCTGGAGAAAGTCCATTGATTTTTACTCCTATTCCCAAAGCAGATTGCATTTTTGAATTTAAAGCACTTGATTGTTGTTGTAATGATTTTTCAGTTTGATTAAATAACCCAGTGTACAACTGACTTTGTCTTTGTATATTTTGTTCTGCTAATTGGCGTTGCTTTAATTGTTCTTGTGCTAATCTTTCTTCGGATTTTCTTACATTTTCTATTTCTCTCGCCAATTGTGTTAATGTAGTAATTTGATTTCTAATCTCTTGAACGTTAGTTTTAGATATATTTGACATATCTAATTCTTTTATTTTTTGAGATAACTGCTGAACTTCCGTTGCTAATGCTGGATTTATTTTAAATGGTTCTAACGACTGTTGCATTTTACTCTTAGAAGCATTTAAGGCATCAACAGCTTCCCGTTGTCTTTTTAAATTTATTGTTTCTTCATTAATTTGTTTAGAACCTGATTTAGCATTAAAAATTTCTGTAACTTTAGTTAATTGACCAAAAGCGTTCTCTAATTCTTTAATTTCTTTAATCTCGGTCAATACACCATTGTTTTTGGTTTCTATAACTGATTGTTTATTAACATTTTCCATTGTTCTTCCAAGATTTTGAAAAGAAGAATTTAAATTATTAACTTGATTAATAGAAGGAGAAATTGCTTTGCTTATTTGATCTAAACCTTTTATGGAAGCCGAATCAAAAACAATATTGAGTTTTTTTGTATCAACATATTTTTGTAAATTTTTAATTGCTTCATCAATATTGTGTTGACTACTTGCATAATTAACTTGTATGATTAATCCTAAATTATCAGCCAATTAAATTTCACCTCTCTTTGGATAAATAAAAACTTGATTAAATATTCTAAAAATTATATAATTGCAATACAATGTAAAAAGGAGTGTGTGTAATGAATGAAAATATACTTGTCTTTATTCTATTTTTAATTTTCATAATTGTATTGAAAAAATATTTGTCAAATCAAAAACTAAAAGGTATAGTTAAAATTATGTCATTTAAACATATTGAAGGTATGGACTTGGCAAGTGGAATAGATGTAAATATATCTTTTAGCGAAGGAACTATTCAGATTGATGATATTATTTTACGCACATCATCTGTTGAAAGATTAGCAATTTCTTCATCAAAACAATTAGTCGAACAAGAAAAAAGCGTTATGGGTAGAGCAATTATAGGTAGTGCCTTTGGGGGAATTGGAGCTATTGTAGGAGGTATGAGTGGGATAAATGATGGAAGTAAAGAAACTAGGTTAATACACTATTTAACAATGACATTCAAAGATGGTAGCAGTGCAATATTTTCTTTTAAAAATGATAGTGATAGATTTAACTTAGATGGAGTCATCAATCGAGTTAGAGAATATCAACAAAAAGGACACTAATTGAGTGTCCTTTTTTATTTATAATTTTATCTTATCTATATCTATTACTATTAAACGCTACCACTACCGCATCTAGCAACATTTTTTGCATATCGCCTTGAATTTTCTCCATTGCTTTTTCAAGAAACTTAGATTCTGGACGACTATGAAAATAGTCAGGAGTGGTATCTTCCCATCCATTCCAACTATATCCATAATTCATTAATCCGCCAACATAAGTTGGTTGACCGTCAACCACCGAAAAATGATCCATTTTTTCTGAATCACAAAATACCTTAATCTCAAATGAAGTAGTGTTAAATTTAACTGACGAAGAAACTGAATTTAAGAGTTGGTAGGTGCGTTCATAGTATTTTGGAGAATATGACATATACAAATTATCCCATATTGCTTCATATAATCTTTGTTCTCCAATTCCTCTTATATAATTTACTTTTTTCTGAAATTCAGCACTTGACATTAAGTTATGTAAATTAATTTGTTGAACTTGCATATTAACACTCTTTTGCTTCTGTGTCGATAAGTTGTTCTTCATTAGAACTTTCATTTTCATTGCCCAACATTTTATTCATCAATGGTATATTATCAGTCATTGTTTTTATTAAAGTATTCACTCTCTCTATTTCTTCTTGAGGTAATGCTCCTACTATATGATCAAACACCTCAATATCCATAAGTGTTTCTATCCCCGATATTAATTCTACAAGATCATCTGAAAGAGGAACATTTGAAAAATATTTAACCAATAATGCAGGGAATAGAAATGCTGTATTTCTAACTAATTCTAAATCAATAACTATTGTTTTCAATTCTTCCTTAAAAGAAAAATAATCTACGATCATCTTTTGAACATCTGTTTTCTTAAAGTATTTATTTATTTCTATAGTGTAAGAATCTGAGAAACGATCTGTGACTGTTAGAGATATTCTTTCATTAAATTTAGTGGATACTTTAGAGATATTTTGTTGATTTAATTTTTTTATAGACACTTTATATTCCTTCTTTCAATTATTATTCTAATTCTGATAATACTTTAGTAATCTTACCTCTTACACCTTCACAATTATTTTTTAAGTCTTGTGGGTATAAATCAATAAATATAATATCTTCTCTAGATTTATAAAAATTATTTTTTAATATTATTTTATCTTGATAGTTTTTAAACATTGGTAATTCACCTTGATAATTTTTTACATATAATCCGTAGTATTCTATAATTATAGGCTTTACTAATTGTTTGCTATTAAAATACTCTATAGAAAAATCAGGACACATTTTATTTTTGCCATTATATTTGTAAACAAACTTTCCCGAACGATTAGAACCAATAGCACAAATACCTTGTATATCCATATCCTTTTTAACAAACTCATACAACATTAATTCTTGTTTACTATTACATTTAACACCATCATATGCCAAACACAATCCAAAATCTTCCGGTTTCCATTCTGGACTATATTCTGGAAATGCTAAACAAGCCCATTCATAAAACGATGTAAAAATTCTTCTTCTTTTATTATTGTCTTGTAAATAAGCACAAAACTTAGGATATAATTCTGACATAAAAGTAAAATTAAAATATGTTGGTAAATCTCTTTTTATGTCAAAAATTAAATCACCCATTCTATAATTTACAAACTCCCTCAAAATATTTAACAGTCCATTTTTCGAAGTATTTGAATTTCTTGACAGCTCCCATTGGAATAATATGTTATCTTTCTTTATATTTGGATAAGCATCTGTTAATAAATCAAATGTATTAATTTTAAATGTTTGAAAATAATATAATGGTCTTAATTTAGTTTTATTGAAGTATTTCAAAACCCATGATTGCAAATCTTGATATCTATTTATGTTATCTAAAATACTTTCTTCACATTGTTTTTCACAATAATACTTAATCGCCCTTATTCTATTTTCTTTATTATCCCAAAATCCATCTGTTTTATTTATAAAATCTAAATCAATAATTGAAAGATTAGTGATTGGATGGGTGATGTTTTTAATTCCAAAATACCATATAAATAAATCCATATGACTCATAATATTATTGTTGCTATTGTTATATCTTCTCTTACTTTGCCACAAATTGAACATTTCTTTATTAAATAAACCTGTAATTCCATAACTATTTAAAATTTGAGCAACATCTATATTTTCATTCTCCATCCATTCATCTACTATTTTTATAGCAGTAATATCATCGTATTTGTAAATATCTGTTTCTGTAAAATTATACTCTGGAAAACATATCTGTAACATCTCTAAAACAGTGCTAAACTTATTTGTTATTGTAAATCTATATTCGTTTAATCTTGGACAATTTACATTTTCACAGATTTCTTCTCTTGTGGTATATCCCATATCTTCAAATACAATGTGTCTCACTATCTCTATAAGACTTTCTTGAGTGTAGCAATGATGTGGCATTTGAACTATGGTTCCATTATAATAATATCTCCACCATTCAACTGGGCTAATATCAGTGACCTCTTCATATATTATACCCTTCCCTTTATAGAGGTATCTATTTTCTCGTTTTTGCATACATTCTAAACATATATTTTTTAGATAAAATAAACTATGTATATTTCCTTTAGGAAAAAATTCATTTGTAAAATCTTTTGTTTCTCCACATTCTAGGCATTTATTTGAGACGACAACATTTGATTCTTTTACATTCTTATAAAAAATACTAGAAAATAATTTTTCTGAATTTCTATTAAATCTTACAATACATAAACTGTCCAAACAGTAATCATGTAGCAATTGATTTAAGTTATATTCTGTAAGATCATTCACATCAACAATATTTTTATCCAATTCTAATTTATATTTTAACCATCCTAGAGCCTCGCTTACATTATTATCAATTTCCCAAAAAGAAAGAGGAAAATTAGCATGTTTCTTAAATTCCCAAGGCTTTATATTATGCTCTTTGTATATTTCTATAATTAATTGTTTTGACTCTTTAATTTTTACAATCGAGTCTAATTTATATTCTTCTAAAATATTATTATTAAACTCATTACAAATGTCTTTGTAATCCCAATTTAGAATTGAATCAAATAAGTGATTTAATAAAATAATTTTATAATGATTATGTTTAGAAATTCCATTTGGGAACGATTTTAATTTTCCTTTCAATATTAAACCATAAATATATATCAAATCCTCATCTGATAAATTATTTACTGCATCTTCTCTTGTTAAATTATATTTATCTGCCCAATATGCAATAGTCTTATCATTTTTGCCATATAGTTTTGCGCTTTCAAATAATCCTAATACTTTATAATTCTTAATAAATTCATCAATATTATCAACCCAATCAGGAATATCTTTTGGTTTATGTCCCCAAGTATTGTGAGTTGTATTATAATTTGCAGAACATTTTACAGAGCAAAATCTTAATCCATCTTCTAAAAACTTATAAAGTTTTTGCTCAATATCTCCTCCGCAATTATCACATTGTCGTATAACTTTCAATGGTATACTACCAAGTTTAAGTTTT
>Ga0209728_1001986_pt1 | contig 11129 bp, 11 predicted proteins | sample RifGroD1_FD_183997 | JGI IMG/M metagenome (GOLD analysis project Ga0209728, IMG submission 183997) | Groundwater microbial communities from Rifle, Colorado, USA - Groundwater D1 (SPAdes) (version 2) | ecosystem: Environmental > Aquatic > Deep subsurface > Groundwater | place: Rifle, Colorado... | reverse complement strand
AAATAAATTAGAAGAATATAAAGTTTATTCATTAATGCTTAAAGATTTAAATGATCAAATTGATGATTTTAGACAAGAATTTTATTCTTACTCTAATTAAGTTGGTGACATATGAAAAATAAATATAATCACAATAAACAAATTCTCATTAAAACACCAAGTTGTGAAATGAGTTTAAAAGATTTATGCAACAAAGAATATTTAAAAATTAATCATATAATGCATATGATTGAGAAAGAATTTAATATTTCATTACATGATTATCCTAATTTAAGAGGAAAAATTCTTGATATAAGTAACTTTATTAGGAGAATACCTAATATGGAAAAGGAAATTATGTAATATTTATAAAATATTATGCAATGAAATAGAGTGAAGGAGGTAAAATAAAATATGGGTTATTCTGATTTTGATTTCAAAAAAATATCTCAAAGTGAAGAAGCAACATTAGATGGAGTAACTGCTGGTACTGTATTAGCTAATAAAGCTGTAATTGTAGGAGCAAATAAAAATGTTAATGTATTAGCAATTGCAGACTTAAAATTAGGTGCTGGTGCAGGTACTTCTGTAACTGCAACTTCAACACAAATTAATTCTTTGATTAATTTTCCAGGAACCATGGCAACAGCAGTAATTGATTTTAATGCTACTGGGGAAGCAGGAATGAAAGTTACTATAAATAGTGTTGATTATCAAGAAGCTGATGTAGCAGTAGCAACTAATGGAGTATGGACAAATGGTGCAAGTGCAGCTAACTCTGCTACAAGTTTGGTTGCCGCAATTAATGGTGATACAAGAGCAACAGTTCCTTTTACAGCATTTTTATCTGCTGATGGAAATAGTGTAATTCTTACATGGGATGCCGTTGGCACTACTGGTAATGTTACTATTACTACAACTAGTGCAGCAAATTGTACTGTAGAGAATTCTACTGGAGGGTCTGCATCTGGTATAAAACAAATTGTCATTGTAAATCGCACAGTAACAGCACAAGATGTATTGGCTCTTGAAACAAATATTCCTTTACCATTTGTTCCTACTAAAATATTAGTTAATTACTTTGATACGGATGGTGTTTTACTTGGTACAATAACAGATAAAGCATCTATTCAAGCAAATCCAAATCGTGTTAGAGTATTACAAGCTGGTGCTACTCATTTAGCTGCTACAAATATAATTCAAGTAATGGCAATAGAATAATAATATAAAAATTATAAAAGGAGGAATTTATATTATGACTAATTTCATTGGAAGATCGCTAGTAGCGAATATTCTCGAACAAAATGTAGAATTAAATATGGCGTTTATTAATCTTATTGTAAATGACAGTCCAAACACTGTAACGGTGAGTTTCGATATTGCTAGTGCTAGTGCAGCTAACAATTTAATGGTATTAAAAACAGGTGAATCAAGAACAAATATTGCAGTGCCTTTTGAAAAATTATATTATAAGGCAGATGTAGATACTTCTGCATTAAGAATTGAAGGATTGGCGAAAGCACCATTTTAAAGATTTTATATAAAGGATAGATATTTATTATTTTATCTATCCTTTATATTTAATAATCTGCTAAAGGATTGTGAATTATGAATACAAGACAAGAATGGTTAAATAATACAGATCTAACTTCTCAATTTTATTCAGCAGAAGAAACAATAAATGAAGTAAAAGAAAATTTTGATATAAGAAGATATTATAGTGCTGAAGGAGCAGATGTAATTGTTGATGGGATTGAATGTAGAGCATTAGTTCAGTATTTTACTAATCCATTAAATCAAGCAAAATATGATAGAAAATTACATGTTCCAATGGAAATTAATATTAATACTGGTTCTATTGTTGATTATGATGGTTATAAATGGTTAGTAACAGGAAGCATTGATGATATACAAGCATATAAAACTGCTGGTATGGTGAAATCCAACAACACTCTAATCATACACAAAAACAACACTTCATATCAAATTCCTTGTATAATATCAAAATCTCTATCACTTAACACTGAAGATAATCAATATATAGAAACCGTTGATAATTCATTATATTTAACTGTATCAAATACATCAATAAATCAACAAATTAATGTTAATGATATATATGAAATTGGATTATATAATTATTATATTTCAAGTGTTGCTGATGATATAAGTAATCCAGGGTTATTAATTTTTAAAATGAAATATAGCGAAGTTGAACAGGAAACTCACATATTTACACTTGAAATTTTGAATGGAACAACTATTGATATACAACAAGGTACTATATTACAACTTAATATTAATATTTATGATAATCAAATTTTAGTATCACCTCTCCCCTCTTTGATATTTACAAGTAGTAATGAATTGATTGCAAATGTTGATGAGAATGGTTTGGTAACTACTTATGATGTGATTGATAATTGTGATATTACTGTGAGTTTAGATAGTGATAGTAGTGTTTTTGATATTATTAATATAAATGTGATTGATGTACCACAAGATAATATAACTTATGAATTATTAGGTAATGTTGATATTATTAAAGGTTGCTCACAAACTTATATGGCGAAAAAATATAATAATGGAATTTTAGTTGAAGGTGCTGAATTTACTTTTAGTATAATTCCAGGTACTACATCTGTAAATGCTTATACGCTAAATATTATTGATAATGATCAATGTAGTATTACTGCTAATTTATCTACTTATTATATTATTTTAAGGGCAGTTGATAATAGTAATGGTGAATTTGTTGAAAAGAGTATTAGATTGAAAAATTTGTTTTGATTTTAGGAAGTAAAGTAAAGGTTGTGATACAATAATGGGGCAATTTGCAAAATTAACAGATTATAAAAATAATATTGGCATAAAATTAATTAATAATAATAATTTAGTTAAAGCATTAATTAATACTAATACTGATTTTTTAAATCAATCTCTTCCTGATGAGTTTAAATCAACAGATTTATTACATAATAGAATTTACCCATATATTTTTATTCCTGGAATAGAATCTGATCCAAAAAATTTTATTACAATGTCATTTGGTAAATATGATTATGTAAATAATGTTTTTAAATCAGGTATTCTATCATTTTATATAATTTGCCATTTTTCATTATTAAAAACTGACTATGGTCTTCGTTACGATTATATACTTGATCAAATTGATTCAATGTTTAATAAAGAAAGTGATGTTGGTGTATTTGATTTAACTATTGACAGTGGTGGTGATTTACCTATTATTAGCGATAATTATTTTGGTTCAAAAATATCTTATAAATTTTATGATTTTCAGAAGAGTTAAATTTGCGGTAAATAAATTTATATAATTTTAGATATTAAAGTAGGTGTTTTGAGGTGATTATAGAAAATGACTTGAATTTAAAATTATTAGCAGGTATGTCTATATTTATAGAAAATTTAGGAATTTTAACTCCATTAAAACTTAGAGACATAATTACTTTAGGAGAATTGAATTACAATGAATTATTATCAGTTTTATTAATTGATAAATCAAATATTGATGGATTAAATAATCAAGATATTAATAATTTAGAATTATTGATGGTATATAGTTATCAAAATCAAGATTTTAGAGAAAAAACTTTAAAAGCATTAAAATTATTTCTTAATAAAGAATTCTTCATGAATAATGAGGGATTTTTTTATTGTGATGATTTAATCATTAACAATGATTCTTTTAATTATTTTCAGTATGTACTTAAATGTGCTAATCATATTGAAATTAAAAAAAAAGAAGATGAAATTATTCCAGGAAATGAACGTGCAAGAAAATTTATGGAAAAATTAAAACTTAGCAAACAAAATATTAAGAAACCTGAAATTATTAATTTACACAGTATTATATCTGGAGTTGCTTGGAAATCAAATAACACAAATATAATAAACATTTTTGATTTAACAATTTATCAATTATATGATGCATACCATCGCTTAGAAAATATTGATAATTATCATTATACTCTAAGTGGTCTTTATGCAGGTACAGTTGATGGTAAGAATATAAATTTATCCAATATTACATGGTCTAAAATTTTAAAGAAATAACATAATTTAAAGGAGGAATATAATAATGGCAACACCTAACAGATGGGCAATACGAGATGCAGGAGAAGCAACTTTCTTTTCTTTGGTGGATGGTCATGCAGTTGTAACTTTACCAAGTCTTAAAACATCAGGAGTTTCTACTACTGGAACGACCGTCTATAGTCGAGGTGGCAGAGGTAATGCGAAAATTGTCGGATTTTCGTCTGATCGTGAAGCAAAACTAAAACTTCAGGACGCTATATTTGACAACACCGCTGTCGCAATGCTTACAGGTAATGATATTGTTACAGGAGTACATAAGGTTGATATTCATGAAATTATCACAACTACTTCAGACAAAGCATCTGTAACTAATACACCGGTTGGAGCACTAATTAGTGTTTATGTAGTTAATGCTGATGGTACAAATGGCACAGAGTATACTTTAGGAACTCCTGCTACTAATCCAACAGAATTTAGTTTGGCTACGAAAGAATTAACATTTCCTGCTGCTACAGCGGATGGTACTAAATTCCGTGTTTACTATTATGCAAATACAGATGCAACTGCAAAAACTGTTAAAGTAACTAGTGATATGTTTGGTGGATCATTTAAGGTTGTAGTTGATGTTCTTGTTGTTGATGAATACACTAAAGCAGCATTCCAAGGACAACTTATTATACCAAATGGAAAATTTGAAGATAATTTTGAACTTTCTCTAGCAGCAACAGGAGATCCCAGTGTGCTTGATCTTAATTTAGAGTGTCTAAAATCTCCTACTTCTACCACTATGTGGGAGTTAGTTGTTTATGATGATGCTTTGCTTTCCTAATTATTAATATAATATTAGGTAATAATTATTAGGAAAAAATAGGAGGTTATTATGGAAGAAGAAATTAAATTAGAAAATATTGTAGATACAATAGAAGAAACTATTATTGTTAAATCTACAGAATTTAAAGTTCTTAAAAAAGAAGATACTGCTGCTATTCTGAATGTTTGTGGTTGGCGTATGCGTGTTTATTTTGATGATATTTTAACAGATGAACAAAAGAACAAAATAATAAATGGCAAATGTATTACAGTTGAATATGTTGGTAATTTGGAAGATGTGTTTTCTATTGAATTACAACGATTAACTAATATTTAATAAAATTCATAATGGTTTCAATTTGATTTTTGCAAGATTAAATTGAGTAATTAAAGACACTATTCCGATTGATAGTGTCTTTTCCCATTTCCTGAACTCTTTTAATCGGAAAGGAGAATTTAAAATGCTAATTACTAAAGAAATTGAAGTAAATATAACAAATAGAAATAAAAAATACTATAATGAATTAGATTATAATTGCAATAAAGGTGATATAATAAAAATAGATATAAAAGATTTATTTAAAGGTTCTACTGCTATAGTAGAATGTTTATGTGATTATTGTTTAAAAGAAGGTAAAGAAAAAATAGTACCTAAAAAGTTTTATGTGTATAATAAAGAACGTGAAAATTTTGCATCAGATTCTTGCTATGAATGTAGATATAAAAAAGAATATGATATATTAAAATATAAAAATGATAATGATTTATTATCTATTTTAGATAGAAGATATTTTACTTTTAAAGAGAATAGATTAAAAGAATTAAAAAATCATATAGATACATTTGGGACAATAACAAATTTAAGAAAATTTAATAGAAGATTATATGGTGAAATATTACGTAATAAAGAAACTCCAACATCTTTAGCAGAAGAAATTGGATATAATATTATAGATATATGCACACAACTTACTCCTCATTATTTTGATGATTGGGATAAATTTGAATTAGTATTAAGAGAATTAATAAAAAAATTTAATAGATTTCCGACACAGGCAGAAATAACTAAAGAATTATGTATAGGACAACAACATATTAATCGTCATGGTGGAATTTATGAAATAAAAAGAAAATTAAATCATATTGATACAGGAGATTTAATTGATGATAATGGATATTATAATAATTCTTCATATGAATATATTTTAAGTCAATGGTTTATACATAATACAAATGTTAATATAAAAAGAAATGTATTAATATCTAATAATCCAGAAATAGATGGTAATTATAATTGTGATTTCGTTTTATTACTCCCTGATAATAATAAATTATGGGTGGAGATTTGGGGAGGATATAGAAATAATCAAAAATCAAATACATTTCATAATTATAATAATACTCATGATATTAAAATGAATTTATATAATAAATATCAACATAATTTAATATCTTTATATCCTGAATTTTTTGATAATAAAAAATATGATAGTATACAAATTGCATTATATGAATTATTTAGTGATAAAATTGAATGTAAATATAAAAGTATTGATGTTGAAAAAATAATTCCATATTCTTTAGTTGATGAGCAAGAAATAATCAATCAAGTATTGTCTTATTCTAAAAATGATGGTTATTTACCATTAGGTAAGATTATTAACAAAGAAAATAATAGATTAATGAAAGAAATAGTTAAAAGATATGGTAATTATGGTGAATTTTCTGAAAAGATTGGTATGCCTATGAAATTTAAGAAAAATAAATTTTGGAATGAAGATAAAATATTAGAATATTTTAATTTAATACATAGTAAATATGATAAATTATTAAATAAACCAGAAATTATTAATTTAAAAAATAATTGTAATTTATGTAAAGATTTATCTGGAATTATATATGTTATAAATAAATATGGTGGACTTATAAATTTACAATTAAAATATTTAATGAATAATATTAATAAAATAAATTCTAACGATATTATTTATTTAAATAAAGTTATTAATAAAAAAGCAAAAGGTATCAAACAAGAACATCAAATTATAGCACAAGAAATTCTAGAAATATATAATAAAAATATTACTTAACTAATCAATATTAATAGAAAATAAATAAAAATAGGGAATTTAGAGAATAACACCTCTCCCCTATTTATACTACATATCAAACTATATTTAATTATATATTTTCCACCAAAATCATCATAACAACCACAATTTCATACAAATATCCAATCCCACAAACCCTTTATCTATAAGGGTTTTTATTTTTACTAAAAAACAAAAAATACAAAAGATTAATTTAATTTTGAAAATAATTATGGTTATGCCTATTTATTATATAAACAAATTATAAACAAAGGAGGAATCCAAAATGTCAGGAGTAGGGCAAATTTTTCATTCAGGTTACATATCCAGTCTCCCCATAAACAAATTAAATGATGCAAATTATGATCCTTGGTTTATTCTCACATCAAACAATCAAATCATCAATTTTAAAGATGCAAACAATCAACAATTACACCTCAACAGTCTTTTCATAGAAGCAGAAAACACACCTCTGTATATCAATATCAATGGTTATATCCTCTACATTCCAGCAAATGAATCTAGAAATTGTGATTTTGAGAGTATATCATCAATTCAAGTTATGAATTTGGCAAATACAAAATTAAGGTTTTCCGGGCAATATTTCTAAATGAAAGGTGGTGATAATTAAATGCCTATTAGTGGTAATAAATCAAATACAACTACATTTAATTCTTCAGGAAATACTTATATTAAAGGTGATGAGAACACCAACAATAGTATTAGGATAATTGATGATAATGGTACACCAGTTTTTCAAAAACGCATTAACGGAGTTTGGAATGATTCTGATTTACGTGTAAGTGGTGATTCTTTACATATCGGACGTGATCTTTCTATTTCTGCTGCTGGTCATCATATGGTTGTTTCTTCTAAGTCTGGTTCAGGAAAATTTTTATTAATACCTGCTCCATTTAGTGATTCTGGCACAAATGAACCAGAAATGCCCATTCTTAATATAAAAGAAACTAGAATTATCACTCAAAATGATGATACTAATGAAGTAACTGGAACATCTTTTGGGTATGTAGTAACTCCTTCTGAAAGTCAAATCATTTCACGATTATATTATCAAACTGGTTCAATTCCTGCTACTAATGATATTATTTTACGTGCCTATGTTGGTACTGATAATACAGGAGTTATGTATTTACAAAAAGTTATTTCTGCTTCTGAATGGATTGAAAATACTGAAATTCAAATAGATATTCCTGGTTTTCTTAATTATATTGATGGTGTATCTATTTATGGTGAATTAAGTTCTACAGAACAATTTTCAATTATAACTAATGTAACACAAAATCAACCATGGAGAGCAGTTGACAGATGGGTAATGATACATGAAAGAATATCTTATGCGCCTGCTTGGAGTGAAAAAACTTGGAATAAGGATGACTGGTGTATTAATATTGGTAAAATTTATGTATGTAATGTTGATGGAATACAAACAGGCTCGTTTGATACCAACTCAACAAAATGGGATTTATTATCAGATTTAATTGCTAAAGTTTTAAATTATAAGGGTGCTATTAGTGTTGCAGATTTTAATGCTCTAACTGAAGGAGCTATAGGAGATCAATATAAATTAAGTGATTCTGGTACACTTGTAGGTAGTGTAATTGTAAATGCTAATGATACAGTAATTATTAAAACTAATTTTACTGGTAGAATAATTTTAGTATCAGATTATGATCATTTTGCTGAATCGTCTGATGTTGTATTACAGACAGGACGTGCTGGAGGTCAACAAATTTCTGGTGGTACGGAAAATAGCCAAAATTTAGTATTGAAGTCTACAGAAGCAGTTATTAAAGGGAAAATTATTGTAGATGATGATATAGAACCAAGTACAACTAATACAAAATCATTAGGTTCACTTTTAAAAGTATTTGTAAATCTATTTACAAGAAAAGTAGAATCCGATGATGCTCTTGATTTATCAGCAGGAGGTACGGATAAAAATGTTAATATAATTGCCAGTGGCACAGGCACAATTATCCCTGCTTCGGATATAGTACCTAGTACTAATAATACTCGTTCATTAGGTTCATTATTAAAAGTATTTAAAGAAATATTTACTCGTAAGATTACATCAGATGATACTCTTACAATTATGAGTGCAGCTAATAAAGCTCTTAATATTACAGCAGGTAGTGCAGGAGCAGTGACGATTTCAAGCGAAGGGTCTGGTGCTGTAAATATCGCAACTGATGCACATGCGAAACCTGTAACAATAGGTAATAATACAACCACTACAGCAATTAATATTATTAGTGGTCTTGGCAATGTTAATATTACTGGTACAGGCAATGTTGGGATAAACACTTCAGATTTAGATGGGACTCCTGCTGTTGGTAAAGTTACTATAAAAGGAATTACTAATGATGGAACTTCAAATATTTTAGTTGGAAGAGATTCAGATGAAGCAAATGTATTTACTGTTGATACTGATGGTAAAGTTACTGCATCGGCAATTGTACCTATAGCAGATAGTATAACGGCATTTAAAATAACAAAAGCAGATGGTACAACTTCTATATTAAATGTTGATACCACTAGTAGTAGAGTTGAAATTAAAGGTACTGCTTTATATGGTATTCAGCAAATCGTTGGTGATGGCACAAACGCAGAATCATCAATAGGGTTCAAAGATACCTCTGATACTAATGCTTCCATATGGGTTATTGGTAAAAATCTGGGAAATACAACAGATAGATTTGGTATTTTTTATAATGATGGAGAAAAAGTTGTTGTTACAACTGATGGGAAAACTGGGATCGGTACGACAATCCCTATCAGTAAATTACAAATAAATGCAAATACTTTATACTCAAATACTGAATATAATCAACATGGTATGATAATAGCATCAGGTGACGCATTTGATGGTAATGTTGAATTATATATGGGTGCAGATAATACTAATAATGTAGCTTATATTCAAACTACTGGTGGAGGAAGTTTTAAACCTCTTTTATTACAAGCTAGAGGTGGGGATATTGGAATCGGCACAAATTTGCCTACAAGCAAATTGCATGTGTCAAATGGGGACATTAAAATAGACCCTGACTCTTCAATTTGGTTAAGTGCTATAGCTCAATTTTCAAAAGTATCTGCAACAGATCGACTGTATGCTAAAAATGGCGTAAATGGATGCTATATTGCAAGAGATGGTACTGGGTGGACTTCTGCATCTGATATTAGATTAAAAGATAATATCATTCCAATTAACAATGTACTTAATAAAGTTATTGCTATGAATCCTGTGATGTTTAACTATAAAGATAATCCAGAAAAGAAACAAATAGGTTTTATTGCTCAAGAAATTGAATCGCTTGGACTAGATGAAGTTATAGTTAAACCAAAAAATGATGATGATTTTTATGGATTGGATTATGAAAAATTTGTGGTTTATCTGGTTAAATCAGTGCAAGAAATTTATAAAATAAATCAAGAGCAACAAGAAATTATAAATAAACAACAACAACAAATTAATGAATTAATTCAAAAGGTTGATTTTTTAATGTCAAAATAAAATCAACATCAAATGTTCGTTTGTAGCAATTAATTGAAAACATATTAAATAATAAAAAATTCTGCTAAATGATAATTTTAATCAATAGCAGAATTTTTTATTTCATGATTAGCAGGTTGATTTAAATGTTTGTTAACAAATGTTAACAATTAGTATAAATATGTTTCAATTCCCGAAGGGAATTATTTGCAACCTGCTTGTATTAAAATTAGTATATATTATTGATAGTGATTTGTCAAGTGTTTTTAATGTTAAATTGAAAGTTAATTTTATATTTTTTAAAAATTTAAAAATTTAGAAAGTGAGTGATATTTATTTCTGAATACATATGGAGTTTTGATTTGTCTTTAGATGATAGTGGTATTACAATATTTTCTCAGCAAGGTAATCCTATACTTATAACTTCTATTAAAACAAATGGTAAACAAAGTCATGGACAAAGATTAAAATTTATTGCAAATAAAATTTTAGAATTAAGAGAAAAATATCCTACTAAAATAATTGTAATTGAAAGAGGATTTAGTAGATTCAATACTTCTACTCAAGTTATTTATAAGGTACATGGTTTAATTTCATATTTATTTTGGGACTGTGAACAAATATATTATCCACCTAAGAAAGTAAAAAGTTTTATATTAAATGGTAATGCAACAAAGAAA
>Ga0209728_1001985_pt1 | contig 11130 bp, 20 predicted proteins | sample RifGroD1_FD_183997 | JGI IMG/M metagenome (GOLD analysis project Ga0209728, IMG submission 183997) | Groundwater microbial communities from Rifle, Colorado, USA - Groundwater D1 (SPAdes) (version 2) | ecosystem: Environmental > Aquatic > Deep subsurface > Groundwater | place: Rifle, Colorado... | reverse complement strand
CATTTCCCTCTGAATAAAAGCATTCTTCAAACATTCGTTTATTTAAATCTGGTTCACAATCTGCTTTAACTATATTGCTTGCTACTGAAAGATCATAATCTTCATCTAGTATTTCTCCTAATATTCTAAGTGCTTGTTTTCTGTTTGTTTCTTCTAGTAACATGCTAATATTATCTTTAATATCTTTAAGGTCTTCCATTTAATCAATTCCTTTCTCAAATACCATAAATGTTAAATTTCGTGCTATATGTAATAAATTAATTAACTTCCCCTACTATCTGGAATTCCTTTTCTCTATTTATTTCTTCATATTCCATAGATTCATCAACTTCTTTAGAATATGTTTCAAGTTCAGTAATCTCAGTATTTGCTTTTTCGAGTTCTGATTCAAGTCTTGTAACTTCATTTTGAAGTTTATCACGATCTGAAATAGTATCATTATAGAGTTCATTTAAATTATTAAACTTATCACTTAAACCGTTAAACCGACCCTTTAGAAAGTCATTGTCACTTACTGCTGAAATAAATTTCTCTTCCATACTGACGATATTGTTTTTGATATTCTCAATCTTTTCAGTTCCCATCCATGTTGCTCCAGTTATTAAGATACCTCCTGCTAGAACAGTTGCTACTAAAGTTTTTGTCAACATAATGTTCCCTCCTAGTTATTATTTATTGTTTATTGTTTTGTTAGACTTTATCTGCAATATATTCATCACAATCTTTAACCATCTTTGATTTTAATGTATGTAAGCAAGTATAATTTTTCTCTATACATAATTCTAGTTCATCACAGTCCAAGCAACAGATATCTTTTAATGTTTTGCTTTGTGGGCACTCACCAAGATTACATTTACCCAAGTTTATGTATTCCTCCTTTCTAAGTAGTATGAAATTGGTCTTTCAATCCATTTAATCAACTTTTAATACAGTGTTCCCCTTGGTATCACTCGCTGTAAACAAAAATCCTTTTGACATAGATTCTACTTCTTGCTTTTTAATTTCTGCAAGAGGTTCGAACTCAATAGTATTAGATTCAATATCAACACTTTTAATTAATGCTCGATTAATAGTTGTATGCCCATATTCCTTTGAATCAAATTCTATTTTATATTCTTTGTTAACCTCAAATTTACCCACATCCAATTCTGTTTCCTCGAAAGTTAATTTTGCCATTTTCATTCCTTCTTTCTTTTACTTCCTTTGATGCTTCTTGGGAGAACTAAATTGAGCATTACCCAGTTTTATCATTAACACACAGTTTGGGATTCTGTTTTTATTGTGACTGGATCAAGGTTTTTCATTCCCATGCTCAATTATTATTTATTTAATATATTGCATCAAATATTCCTCTGTGACGCACTTAACTCCATCTGTAATCGCCCTATCAGCCTTACCACTTTTACTCATGTCTCCACCGCAAACGAGCATGTCTAAGCTCTTTTTATAACCACTTGATAGAATTGCTCCAAGTGCTTCTACTTTGACTTTTAAATCATCTTTTTTAAGGGCAAACTTACCTGTCAAATAGATGGTTTTGCCTAGAAACGGATTATCTTCCACATTAACTACCTCCTTTTTCTCTTCTTTTTTAATACTCACATATTCCAACAATTCTAAAAACATTTTCATATTATCTTCATCTTGAAAATAATCACAAACAGAATTTGCAGTAACTTCGCCAAAATCGTCAATATTTATAAAATTTCGATATGACTTTGTTGCTTCTAAAAAAGCATTTATGTCATTATTAAAATACTTAGTAAGTCTCTTAGATGACCCAAATCCTACATTCTTTATTCCAAGGGAAGCAATTAGCGAAGTCATGCTTATTTGTTTTGCTTCTTCTAATGCTTTCATTAGATTATTAAATGATTTGGTTCCAAAACCATTAATTTTTGTAATTTCTTTTTTGTATCTCTCTAATTTAAAAATATCCATATAATTATTAATATAACCAAAACTAATTAATGCTTCCAAAGTTGCTTCACCTAGATCGGAAATATTAAAACATTGTTTACTAACAAAATGCTTTAACTTCTGTGTTAGTTTAGCATCGCAATCAGGATTAAGGCAGAATAAATCATGGGTATTTACTACTAATCTTACTTCAACTTCCCCTCCACAAGCAGGACATTTTGTTGGAAATTGTTCTGTGTTGCTTCTAGTAATGTTATTTTCAATAGCAGGAATAATTTTATTCCTTTTTGTTACCTCAATAACATCGTCTTTACCAAGTTTTAAATCCCAAAATCTGTTTAGGTTATGTGTTGTAGCTCTTGTTACTTCCGTTCCTTCAATATTTACAGGTTGGAATACTCCTGTACCAATAATCTTTCCGAATCTACTGGTATTCCACTCTGTATATAAATACCTCGTCTTAAACCATGAATCCTCAAACTTAAATGAAATGGAATGATTGGGATGATGGGCAACTTGCCCTAAAGATAATCCGTATTCTATATCATTAAATGACAAAACTAAACCATCAATTGGAAAGTCAAAAGTAGGTATGTCTTCAATAATTTGTTCGATTGTTTCTTCAAGATTATCTTTTGTGACCATCCAATATTGCACAACTTGAAACCCTTGAGATTTTAACCATTCTAGTTGTTCTTGTTTTGTTTTAAATTTATTCCCCTTAATAATATTAAATGCACAAAATTCTATATTACGCTCTTTACATACCTTACTATCAAGCAATCCAACAGATCCGTTAGCAAGATTTCTAGGATTTGCATATCTATCATCTGGATTTGGTATTCTTAAATTGATTTCATTGAACGAGGAATATTTCATGTAATTTTCACCAACAACAATGACATGATCTTCATCATTTATTGACAATGGAATATTTTTAATACTATGTACATTGTGAGAAATGTCTTCACCAATATTGGTTTCAGAATCTCCTCTAGTAACCAATTGTTTAAAAGACTTTTCGTAGTGAGTTGCCCCTGTTCCCCCATCTAATTTTAACATTAATATTCCTTCTTTATCCCCCAACCATTTCAATAGTTTTGGAATCTCTTTAACTTTGCCTAATGACAAAAGTGGAATCTCATGTTTAACTTTTGGTAAATTTGATACTACTTTATATCCTGCTCTCTGTGTGGGTGAGTTACTTAAGATTATCCCTGATTGCTGTTCTAGAGAATATAATTCATCGAATAATAAATTATATTCTCTATTCTCCATAATAGGTTTATTCAGGTTATAATAAGCATCACATGCTACATTGAGTTCTTTAACAAGTTCCTGTATTCGTTGAATATTTTCCATTCTTTTATCTCCTTCTCTCATATAAAAATTTAGACTTCATCTGTATATTATGATACCACATGAAGTCTATATCTGTCAATATTATTATAATCTTTTTATAATAGTTTTATTCTTCTTCATTTACTTGTGCTAAAAAGGTAATAGTGACTTCTGCAATACCGTCATAGTCTTGTTTGATTTCATAACCCCTAATTGTGTTACTTGGATTACCCTGTATCTCAAAACATTCTAATCTACCATCTTTAGTTTTTATTTTTACATTCGGAATATTATCTAACATGTTGGACTCCTTTCTTATTAATCTATAAAATCACAAACTTAATGGATTATTCATCCCAATAATCTAATTGTCCAGACCAACCTTCATATTCCTTGAGATATGAAAACTTCTCTGTATGTTCGGAAATATATTTATCAATAGCACTTTTTATTTGAGCAATAATACTCTGTTCTTGCGTAGTGCTCCAAGAATAACTAAATGGCATTATTTCTTCACCATCTACTCTCAATATTTGAACAGTATGTTCGGTTGAACCATTTATCCTTCTTTCTGTTTTATAAGAATAATCTATTAGATAGTTTTTACCATGATAGTTTATAGTTTTTCTCATATTAATTTATACTCTCCTTTTACTTAATTATTTTTGTATTAAACACGACTTGCTTCTTAACAGTCATATCAAATTTACATCCACAATCTTCACATGTATGAGTAGTATGATCATATGAATATTCTCCGAAAGCAGATGACATCCAATAATTATTAAATCCCATTTCAAATTTCTTACCACATTGAGGGCATTTAGCGTAATCTATGGTTCTTGGCATAGCACAACTCCTTCTTAATTATAGGATGAAACTTCTCTATTAATTTCCCTATCTTTTATTCCTGAATATCTTTCACTACAAACTCCATTATGAGTACCGCAAATAATCCTTTTTATTTGTTCAATAGATTCATACGGCAACTCTCTTACACCTTCTATTTCCATTAATCTTTCCATCAACTTACATGTCATAATAAAAATTCCTTTCTACACTTTACCTATTCTAATTGAAGAGCTTATATAATACATACCATCCGGGAGGAGTAAAGAATAATATAACTCCAAGAATTAATATCGTCATTATAATATCTTCCCATACTTTATGTAAAAACTGCCAACAATTCATATCAATACCTCCCATATTCCATATCTTCATCTGATATACATTTAGTTTCAACTTCATATCCCAATGTTTTTAACAACGCTATCCATACAAAATTAGGTGTTGAATAATCTTCGCATTGAAAATTTTCACCTAAATTCATTCTCAATACTTCCCAGTCACCTGACTTACAAGTGATAAGTTCAATTAATGGTTTACTCATTTTTATTTCTCCTCTATATCGCTACAAACTATAATCCTATCTCCAACCTCTTTGCCCAATACCATAACTCCAACAATAACAACAGACCTATCTTTTAATTGTAAAGTCTCATAACCATTTTCTTGAATTGATAATACTAAATCACTAAACATTTTAGGAGTAATTTGGAATGTTTCATATCCACCATCTTTGATGATGGCAGTGAATTTTATATTTTTCATCTATTTCTCCTTTCGTAATTATTGTATGTTGGTGTGTAATAATTCACCAAATATTTCTTTCCTTTTCTTTTTAGCAAATTCACATGCTTCATCAAATTGGTCAGAGTTGAATACCCATCTGAATCTTTCTCCTTTTCTCATGAATTGTACCCAGTAAGCATTTTCTTTTTCTATGTATGTGATATTTCTAATGCCCGTGGTTTTATTATTTTTATTAGCACCCTTTCTATTAATTACGTTGCCATAATCCGTAGTGACTATAAGATTATTTTTTCTATTATCTAAGGTGTTATGACTTTTATGATCTACATAATCTTCCTTCTTAGCATCCATTATATATCGATGGAGATATAGCATTTTATATTTTGTTTTACCATTTAATTTTTTACCATCTCTTAAAGTACATCTAACATAATAATTTTGGACATCATCGTCCCATACAGAGTACCAAGACACCTTAAAATCTTTCAACTTATTATAATATTCTTCTGTGTCAACAATTGCTTCTAATTTTATACCGTTTTTTCGTGTAATATGTATTATTGTAACATCTTCCCGAATTTCAAAATTATTAAAACCATTATTTTTTGGTTTATATGTAACTATATCATTTACTTGTTTATTAAGATATTCTTCTTCTACACCAAGTTTTTCTGCTAACATCTTTAGGTTTTTATTAGGTATCTTATTCTTCTTAATCCAATCCCAAATACGCTCTGGTTTAATTCCTAATTCTCTTGCTAAGTTAGTTATTTTTATTTTTCGTTCTATAATTAATTCTTGTAATCCTATCAATTATTTACTCCCTTCTATCTTTTATCCGTATAATCAACTCTTACTTGGGACACAATGATATCAACAATTTCACTCTCATCCTTTAGCATTGGCCTTGCCTATCGGTAAGGTCTTTTTACTTCTTTTTATAAATTATGATTAATTAAAGGAAGTGATATTATGGATTTCAAAAGAATCATAATTATAATATTAGGGTTAATGGTTATTTCAACTCCATTTGTGAGTATAATTGTTTATTATTTTAGTAATTAATATTTTATTCTTCAATTACAATGTATTTTTTGTTTTCAGACTGTTTATCTATGCCATAATCAATATCATTAATCAATTTACCAAAATAATAAGTTGTATCATTTTCATGCAATACTTTATATTTTTCTCCCTCTTTCCAAACCAAATGTTCTCCATCACAAATATCTTTATTGAATATACAATATTTATCCAATTATTTTTCTCCTTTTCACCTGAAATCTATTATTTGGTTATAAAACCGACAATCATGACAATTATTAGCCATAAAGATACTATTATTCCCACTATTGACAATCTAGGATTAAGAATTGTTTTATTGTTAAATCTCCACATATAATAAAACCAAAAGTAAAATCCTACAGAACACACAAGATATAGCAATAATACGAAAGTTGGAAGCGTAAACACAGTTATTAAAGCTAATATTTCCCACGTAAACATTATTAAATTATCTTTCATTTTTCTACCTTTCACTTATAATATTTGTATTTTATAGGAAATATTACACCCTATAACCTGCATGTAACAAGGGTTTTGTAAATCACATATTTACTCATTAACCGATTTAATTCTATTCATAGCAATTTCACAATAGGGATCTTTTTCTGTGTTCATCATTTCAATATTAATCCACTTTAAATTATATCCTTCTTCTTTATTAAGTTCTTCACAACTTAATCCATGAGTTCCACTTCCTGCCGTAATATCAATTGTTCTACCGTCAATAGGCGTTACCAATTTGATAAGCCATTTAATTAATGTTTTTGGTTTTACAGTTATATGAGTATTACCTTCGCCTTTTTCTTTTTTAGTTGCTTTAGCACAATAAAGAAATGGTACAAAATTTTCTGTTTCAATATTTAAAAAGAATCTACTTGCTCCTCCTGAATCATTGTGACCTCGCAAAGTATCAAAATTCTTATCAGCTTTGCCATAAACTAAACTGTCAGTTAATCCAACTCCTCGCATTGATTGTTTAGATTGAGAAACACCACTTTGCCCATCTAACACTTCACCCATAGAAGAATCAAAAATCATATTAGCAGGAAATCTACCTATCTCGTTTGCAGGACTTGCTTTATCTTCTGCGTATTTACCATAAATTTTATCATCTTTATCTGAATAATTTGTTGTTGGATTCTTTGAAGCTTTTGCATCCATCATATCTTTATCTTCTTGTGAAGTAGGAATTCTACAAGCATCAATATTCATTCCACCACAACCATATGTATCAATATTTTGTATATATGTTCCATCTAATGGTTTTTGAAAGATTGTAATAGGTTCATGTGCAGGTTTTAACCCTGCTGTTTTCCACCCATTCCATTTAATTGCTTGTTCTGTATTTGGAGATGTAATTATCATCTTTCCCCCTCTGCCTCTATCTCCACCAAAAACATTATTACCTTCATATCCAAATGACTGTAGTTTCTTTACTTCTCTAATAACCTCCCTTTTTGCCCCTGCTTTCTTATCAAACAACTTTCCTATATCTTGATTCTTAGGAAATCCAGTTCCATAAACCCAATCAATTTCCTCTACAATGTTAAATCCTACATCTTCAAAAGCACACTTCATTCTGTGGTTAGTCTTTGGATGACCAAAGATACAAACATACCCACCCGGCTTAATTAACCTATGCAGTGGTTTCGCTCTTTCTTTGCACCATTCGTAAAAATTCCCTGTAGTGTCCCACTTCTTACCCATAAATGATAGATCATATGGAAAATCTGATATACAACTATCTACCGTATTGTCTTTTAGTTTTTCCATTACTTCAACATTATCCCCTTGAATTAGTTTGCCATTTTCAGTTTTATGTATTAATTTCAATTATTATAATCCTCCCATTCGGTGTTTTAACTATTAAAATATCGCTTTTGCTGTGATTTTATTTAAACTTATTTCTAATTTCTGCTTTAACAATATCACTTATAAAATTCTTTAAACCTGCTTTAATTTCTGTATCGGATAAAATTCCAAACTGCTCTTTAACTTCTGTAAATTGTTTTGTTCTTATATACTTTTTCTCCAAACTTAATACTAAAGCATCTTTAACTTCATTTTTAAAATCAGTATCCATTATTTCAGTTAACATGATTTTAATTTCTTCCTTTAATTTGTCTTTAAAAGTTCTACCATAATGTTCATATCTGTTTGATAAAACCTCATTTATTACCTGTCTCGCTGCTTCTTGGATTATTTCAGTTTCAAGATAATCTAGATCCTTATTATCAATATTCATTGAAAAATTAATTTTCATAATTACTACCCCATTTCTAATTATTTATTTCGTTCATACTTTAATAATTCAATCATCTTATCAGTGACTTTATCAATCAGTTCGTAGTTAAGATTGTAATTATTAAAATGTAAGGCACTCCTAATTTGCTCATATTCTTCTTCTGTAAAATTATCATCTACACTTTTTAATTCAAAGTCATCACTTAATGGAATATCTCTAGCATAATATTTATCATCAGTGGCAGGATTGGTATAACCAAAGTGAAATTTACTATAAGGTTCATCTTTTAATCTTTGTAAAGATACTTCTATTTTTGTTTTCTTATGTACAAAATATATTTGCATGGTTTTCTCCTTTATCTAAAATTTTTATTTGTACCACAATAAGCAATAAATACCATTGCGAATATGAAAACAATAACAGCAATCATGATTCATACACCCCCTAAATCTCATCGAAAATTACTGTCTCGTAGTACCCTAATCCTTTAATCAGTTTCTCTAATTCGTCTTGCAAATTGTATAAAGCAGAATCAAATAATTTAGCCTCTTTACCTATTTTATTGACAACATTTTGTGTGCTTTGATTTACCAATATTCCAACTTCGGATGGTGCAAATTGATCAATCAGAAACATTTTCTTCCCATCTGTAATCTTACTATTTTGAATGTTCATCGTGATACTTTGTAATTGAATTCTATTCTTAGGAATATTAATATAAACAATTTTATTTTCCACTTTAACTACTTTTATGTATTGTAAGTCGCAACCAATTTGAAATGCATATTCAAAATCTAATGTAATTTCCCTTAATGTGAATTTATTAAAAAATTTATCTTTGGTATCAATGTGAGAAAAGTAATTATATCTTCCTTCTAATGCAATCAGTTTCCCGACTCGTTTTAATTCACTTCTTATTATAGTTGGATCTTGAAGTTTTCTTAACTCTTCTGCTCGTTCCTTTTCCTTTTGATAATCTCCTAATTGATTTTGCTGTATTTGTACATTTTTAGAATTTGTTGATGCAGATAAATCATTTACTTTGCTATAGTGTGTTGCGATTAAAGCTCCAACAATTAGGAGGATAATGTATTTTTTCATTGAATTATCCCCCTATATTATTATTTATTAATCATTATTGGGCATTGGACTTCGATGCAATTTTACCCAATCAGGTTTATATCTGTTTAATAATTGATACATATTATCTCTTCCGACCCCATTTGCTGTATGAAGATAAATTACTTTAGGATAAATATGAGGTGATTCTATTCCTTGCTCTACAATCCATTTACATAAATCATATCCTGTTAGAGCATCTGAGTCTCCCAAATCGTGATCCAATGATAAGGTGTTAACTTCATTGTTTCTGAGCAACACAGAACATTCTGTAGCGTCTCTTGCTAATGTAAATCCTTCTGGGCATGGTCTAATATCATCTAAAAATATATTAATCAAATTTTATTATCTCACCTCCTTCTAAATAGGATAAAACATAAATTTTAAATCAACCCATAAAAGGTCTCTTTTATCCTATTTTACGATTTTGAAACCCTTATGTAGAGCCACTTTGCGGGTGTTAATATTTTCATTTTCCTCAAAATAGTCTTTATATGATTCTAATTCTTGATCTGAACCATCTATACTATAATAATCTCTCCAAGGATTCTCATCGCAGTCCCAAATTCCACTTTCTTTCCATTTATCAAATAATTGTTGGTGCAATTCATGGTCTAAATCAAAAGACGAAGTGAAATTTGGACTACTCTTAAAACTAGTAGGAACAATTGCAAATCCTCTTATAAATTCCAATGTGCATTTATTACATATATCATATTTACAATCACCATACTCTCCTAAAGGTGTATTCAAAGTTTGAATATTATCATCGTGAGGACTAAATACCTCGCCACATTTATTACAAACAATACCTTTTAGGTCTTGTACGGTTACAATTGTTTCAACGTTCTCGATGATTCTCATATTTAAAACACTCTTCTTTCTTTTTAATTTATTCAGACCCACTCAATTTAAAATCTCCATGCGTATATAATATTAGTAAGAAGTAATGCGTCTGTATTTCCATTTAATTATTATGTATCGCAATTCTCTAAACGATATGCCAATTCTGTATCAGGTATATGCTCCGCATAGATACAATTATCATCAAAATATATTTTGTACCTAAAGTCGTCTCTTTGATTTTTCCCATATCTTTTTATCATTTCAGATTCAAGTTTCTTTTGTTCTTTTAATCTTTGTTTAAAATCTCCATCAAAATACAAAACAGTACAATCATTGCATAGCATTTTAAAGACATCTCCTTATTATTATTTTCTGTCTAACATATTCTAATTAATCAAGTATTGTTACATATGCTTCTGTGTTTCCAAAACCAATTGTCTCTTTACTTGCTTTTTCTGAATGAAAGTCGCCCATGAAAAAATCAATTTTATTCCCGATAATTCTACTACCTGTATCTCTACAATAATAAATACCATTATATTTCTTATAGTTTTCATCAACAAATTCAAGTTCAACTTTGCTACCCAATGGCATTAATCTAGGATCAACAGATATTACTCTAGCTCTCCATGTTAAACCTCTTAAATCTGTTCCATCTTTAGTGATTCCATACCCTGAATCACCTCTTGATTTTCCGGTACATTTAATGGATAAATCATAGGCAGTGATCACAAAACGCTTACTTTTCTTAGTTTTTTCAATTTTTTGTTCGCTTGTTTTAATAGGTAGAACTATTCTACGATATTTACTAAATATCTCAGGAATAGGTTGTGAATTTACTAATTTACTTTCGTTTAATTTTGCGTCTTTGTTTTTATGTATAATCTTACTAATCCCTGCTTGACTAATAATTAGCATCATCATGACCAACACACAAATGCCAAACCTCATATTATTTACTCGTTTAAATTTTCGCATCTCAAACTCTCTTCCTAAAT